>Ga0209755_10000177_pt1 | contig 119884 bp, 144 predicted proteins | sample TergutCo191P1_FD_187301 | JGI IMG/M metagenome (GOLD analysis project Ga0209755, IMG submission 187301) | Cornitermes sp. P1 segment gut microbial communities from Petit-Saut dam, French Guiana - Co191P1 (SPAdes) (version 2) | ecosystem: Host-associated > Arthropoda: Insects > Digestive...
ATAATGTCCCAACAGATACACCCGCTTGTTTTGCGATTTCGTTGGTATTCACTGCAACATATCCTTTTTCAAGGAACATTTCTTTAGCCGTAGCGACAACTGCGTTTTTTTTGGCTATGCTCCTTTTCTGCGAAGGAGTCCTTGTTTCTCGTTCATTTTCGCCCATTCGACTATAACCTCACCTCTGTCTCAATCACACATGAACATGATACCACGTTCATGTTTGTTCGTCAACGGGATAAACCAACATCATTACTTTCTCAAAACACTTGACAGCGGTGAAATCCATTTGTACTGTCAACACACGGTTGCTTTTTATTTTTTTGACTGAGGCAAATAAAAATCCCGTCTTGGTGAATCTAATAAGTGAATGAACCTATAAGGCAAGAGGAGAGTTTGATGAAATCAGAGGAGTTTGCCAATCGTGTAAGCCGTATCAAGCCTAGGCTGTACCGGACGGCCCTGCTATATTTGGGCGGAGAAAGCTTGGCAAAAGATGCGGTTGACGAGGCGGAATACAAGGCGTTTATATCCTTAAAAAAGCTTCGCCAGCCGGAATTTTTTGAAACATGGCTGACACGCATATTAATCAATGAGTGTAAAAAAGCCCTGCGCAGATTAAAGCGGGAAGTGCCTTACGACTCTTCCCTTGAGGCTTCGGCGGAGGATTTGGACTCGTTGCCGTTGAAAGAGGCCATCCAGCTGCTGCCCCAGGAGCTGAGAGAGGTTATAATCCTACGTTATTTTTCGGGGTTTACCGTGGTTGAAACCGCCCAAAGCCTGGATATCCCCCAAGGAACAGTGGCCACCCGCTGCCGGCGGGCATTAAAGCTGTTAAAGCTTGAACTTTCGGAATAAAGTGAGGAGGCAAAGTATGAATCGTCAACAGGAATACCAGGAATTAATGCTGGAGCTGGAAAACACCCCGGATGAAATGACCCAAATGTCCGGGCGGACGAAAACCCGCGCAAGAAAACGCAGCATTGTAAGATATACCGTTGCGCCAATGGGCACATTTATGGTGGTGCTTCTTATGATAATGGTTGCGGTGAATATTTCTTCCACCGTGGCGTACGCCCTTGAACGGATACCCGTGCTTAGGCAAATCGCCGCCGCGGTTAGCTTTTCGCCGTCTTTGAGCGAGGCCATTGAGCACGAGTTTATTCAGCGGATTGATTTGGAGCAAACAATAGATAATATCACTATGCGTGTGGAGTATGTAATCGTGGACCAGCGTCAGCTAAATATTTTTTATACCCTTAACTCCCCTGTCTATAACTACTTGAATAGCTGGCGTCCGTCCGTCCGCTGTGCCAACGACGGAACTCATTTGCCCGTATCCATATCTACCGGCTCCCATCCACTGGAAACGGGAGCCATCAGGCAAACAGTAATTAATTTCTTTGATGAGCAAGTCCCGGATAGTTTGATTTTTGAAGTGCTGGTACACATCGTTGAAGCACCGCAAATGTCGGCACCGGTTCCGGCACCGGCCGAATGGGTACACACAGAGCCGGACAATTTAATCAGCTTCGTGTTTACCCTTGAATTCGACCCGGCCTTTACAGAACAGGGCGAAATCATATATCTCCATCAAGACTTTATTGTAGACGGCCAACACATGATTCTCACTTCGGTTGAAATCTACCCAACCCATATGCGGGTCAACCTCTCTGCCGGCCCCGGCAATACAGCATGGCTGCGGTCCCTGCACTTTTTTGCGGAAAATGAGCGCGGCGGCCGGTTTGATACTATTTCCAACGGAATAACCGCCTTTGGTACGGCGGATTCTCCCACAATGGTATCACACATTCTGCACAGCCCATTTTTTGCCGAAAGCCAACGTCTCACATTGTTCATAGAAGAAGTAGAGTGGCTGGACAAGGATATGGAAAGGGTGCGTGTAGACCTTGCGGGTGGAGTAGCGGAAAGGCTGCCGGAGGGTGTTACCTTAGACGAAGCCCGCTGGGACGGTCAGTCGTGGCACTTATCCTTCGCAGTTATTGAGCGGGCCGAAAACCATAGTCACCAGATTTTTGGCCAAACATACTTTAACGAAGCCGGTGATGATTTTGCGTTCAACACATGGTCAACGGGAATGCGCTTCCATTCTTCGTCCGAGTATTACGCGCCGAACGTATTCTTTGTGCAGTTCGCTTTGACAAATTTCCCTTATGATATTGTGTACCTCACGCCCTCTTATTCGCGGATGTCAAGGCTCGGCGAGCCTATAGCTTTGAGAATAAAATAGTCATTGGCCGGAAAAAGGGGAGTGGCGCGGGCGCAAAGCCTACGCAAATAAATTTGTGCTCATGTATTTTAATCCGCAGTCGTTGATAACGATGCCAAAATGCTTGCCCGCGTCCGAATCTCTGAGCCGCTTGACGGCTGCCATAAGGTTTGCCCCGGAGGAGAACCCGGCAAAAATCCCTTCTTTTTTGGCCAAAAGCAAAGTCATGGACTCGGCCTCTTCGTCGGTTATGGTGACGCAACCGTCGATGAGGTCACTTTCGACGATGTCCATGTGTTTTGCGTAACCGCCGCCCTGAATCCGATGGCTCGCGCCCTGAATAATTTCGCCTTTATAATAGGCGCAGCCGTGAGGCTCGACGGCATAGCAGCGAATCTCGGGGCTGAACCCCTTAAGCACGCGGGAATATCCCGTAAAGGTGCCGCCCGTCCCGATGAAATCGGCAAAGGCTTGGATTTTGCCACCGGATTGCTCCCACATTTCAAGGGCGGCGGGCTCCTGCGCCAGCGCGTTGTCAAAATTCTTAAACTGATTCAGAAAAAACGCTCCAGTCTCCTTAACCAGACGCTCGGCGTGCTCCTCCACCAGCCGGATATCCTCGCCGGAAACCATCCCTTTAATCGAGCTTGGCGATTGCTCCACAAAAACAACCTCACCGCCAAAGGCTTCTATCATGCGTGCCCTCTCTGGAGAATTTCCCCGGGACAACACACATATCAGCCGGTGTCCCTTCGCGGAGCACACCATTGCCACTCCCGTGCCCGTGTTGCCGCTGGTCATCTCAAGCACCGGCTGCCCCGGCGCAAGCAGACCCTTCTTTTCCGCAAGCTCAATCATCCCCAGCGCGATGCGGTCCTTTTTTGACAGGCTGGGATTCAGATACTCCAGCTTCGCGTAAATATGCCCCTCGTATCCCAGATGCTCCTTAATGCGGTCAAGCCTCAGAAGGGGCGTTTTTCCAATTGCTTCGATTATGCTGGTGATATACTTTTCCATTTTCTATACCTCCCGAATTTTTGAATATCTGCACCGTATAAGCCAAAGCACTCCGGCCAGCACCCTCAGCACAAAGAAAATGGCAAAAGCGTAAATCAGCCCTTGCCTGTTGCCGCCCAGCGCGCGATACAGCGCGACTCCGGCGACGGGCATTATTGCGTTGCTGAGGGTGATAATGCATGTGTAAACGGATATAAAAAGGCTGCGATATTCCTGGTCCGCAACTTTCAGAAGGCACTGAAAAAGATTAAGGGCAAGGGTGGCAAAGCCCAGATGGCCTATGAAATGAAAGGCCAAAAACACCCATCGCCCGATGGCCAGCGGCAGGTTGACGCTGACGATAATGCCGATGGCGCACAGGGAAAGGCCAAACATTCCGTAAGCGAGGGGCAATTCCACGCCCTGACGGTTATTGTTTTTGCTCCAGAATTTAAGGGTTATAAGCTGAGCGATGGTAGCGGCAACGGGAGCGAAGGAGAGCATCAGCTCGTTCATGTACAGATAGTTGGCCTGGCCTATAAAGTACAGCGTCCAGTCGGCCTGCCATGTCATATGGAAGAATAAAATCAGAAGAGTGAATATAACAAAGGGCCGGTTTTTGACCATGCGGCGGGCGGCTTCTTTCATTTCGGCGCGGGAAACGCGCTTGGGCGGGCTGGGGCTTGTGGCCCTTACCGCGCGGAAATGAAAAGCGTTTGCCACAAGCATCACAGCAGCCAGCCCGTAGAAAGCCTGATGTGCGGCGATTTTCCCGTCATGGCCGGGAATGGCGGTAAGAATCGCGCCCACGGCCAGCGGAATCACAAGATTTACAAACATGGTCATTTTGGCGCGGAAGGTAAGTACGGAATTACGGTTCTCCCGGGAGTCCGGGGCTTCAGACACCACTTCGGGGAAAAAGCCCTGCCAAGACAAATTGTACATTCCCACGGAAACATTAGCCAAGGCCAAAAAAATCAGAACAAAATAAACTGTCCGCAGGGGAATAAAAGCCGCGCCTCCGGCCAACGCGAAAAAAAGCCCCGAAAAAACCAGCGCGGCTGTAATCATGACACGTTTGTTTTTTAAGCTGTCGGCCATAAGTCCGGCGGGAATCAGCAGAAAAAGCATTAAAATTTGCGGCAGAAACTGTAGCATACTCAGGTGAAAATCACCCGCGCCCAGCCTCTGGGCGAACAAATTATTATTATTGACGGCCAAGCCCACGCCGCCCGTAATCAGAATGCCGTCAATTCCGTAACGCACGGAAAGGGGCTGGTTTCTGACGAACGCCCGCCCCTTATTTATGGACTGCTTGAGCTTATACAAATGAGGCTACCCTTCTCTTCTGTCGAAGCCGTAGGCCCTAAAAAGCTCGCCCAGGGATTGGCTGTTGTGGATGCGCCTTATAGATTCGCCAACGTATTCGGCAATGGAAAGCACATTTATTTTTGGATGTCTCTTTTCAGGGGGAATCTCAAGGGTGTTTAGAACAACCACCTCTGTGAGGGGGGAATCCTCAATGGTTTTAATGGCGTCGCCGGAAAGAACGGGATGGGTTACACAGGCATAAACATCCTCCGCGCCGTGTTCCATGACGGTTCTGGCGGCACTGCACAGCGAGCCCCCCGTTGACAAAACATCGTCAACCAAAAGGGCGTGCTTTCCCCTGACGTCACCTATGAAATTGGCGACCTCGGTTTGAGTGTCATTGTGGCGGCGTTTGTCAACGATGGCCAGCGGTAGGTCAAGCATTTCGGCAAGGGCGTTGCAGCGGCTTACGCTTCCCAAATCCGGCGCGACGATAACCACGTCGGAAAGGTTGCCGGAGCGGGACGTATAATAATGCGCAAATTTGTAAACGCCCAGAATATGGTCCATCGGGATATTAAAAAACCCTTGAATCTGCGGACAATGTAAGTCTATGGAAAGAATTCTGTCCGCGCCAGCGGCGGCAATCATGTCGGCCACAAGCTTCGCGCTGATTGGGTCGTGGGGCTGGGCGCGGCGGTCTTGCCGCGCATATCCGAAATACGGCACAACGGCGGTGATTCGCCCCGCCGACGAACGCCGCATGGCGTCTATCATTATAAGAAGCTCCATCAAATTATCGTTTACCGGGGGGCCCGTTGACTGAATGATAAAAACATCCGCCCCGCGAACGGGCTCGTTAATGCGCATGTTAATTTCACCGTCGGAAAACTTTTTGGCCTCTGAGTTTCCAAGCTCTATGCCCAGATACTTCACCACGTCTTGCGCCAATTGCGGATTGGCACTGGCCGCAAAAATCTTCATGTCCCCAAACGCTCTTAAAAGCATTACATATCATCCTCTTCTAGGTCCATAATTTCTATTTCCAGGGCATCGTCGGTGTCGTCGATTTCACTTGCCAAAACCGCCGGGTCAACAGGAATGAAATTTTCCGGTGCGGCTAGGGCCTCCAGTGTTTTCATTCCAAAATGAGTACGCACAGCGTTTTCGATTTCATGACTAAGCCGCGGATTGTCTTTAATATGCTGCTTGGCATTTTCCCGGCCTTGCCCGAGGCGGGTTTCGCCATAGGAGAACCAGGAGCCGCTTTTGTTTACAATGTTTAACTCTGTGCCAAGGTCTAAGAGGTCTCCTGTTTTGGAAATACCCTCGCCAAACATCATGTCAACCTCGCAGATTTTAAAGGGCGGCGCGACTTTATTTTTGGCGATTTTAACCTTCGTTCGCCGGCCTACGATTGCGTCGGAGACTTTGATGGGCTCCGCGCCGCGAATGTCTATGCGCACGGAGGAGTAGAATTTTAGAGCCCGGCCGCCGGTGGTTGTTTCGGGGCTGCCATAGGTCACGCCGATTTTGTCCCGGAGCTGATTGATAAAAATAACTATACAGTTGGTCTTGTTGGTGATTCCCGTGAGCTTGCGCAAGGCCTGAGACATCAGCCGGGCCTGCACGCCAACGGATGACTGCCCCATGTCGCCCTCGATTTCGCTGCGGGGAACCAACGCCGCCACGGAGTCCACAACGACTATGTCAATGGCCGCCGAACGCACCATGGCTTCGGCGATTTCCAATGCCTGCTCACCGTCGTCGGGCTGGGAGATATACAGCTCGTCCGTGTTTACACCCAGCTTACGCGCATACACCGGGTCCATTGCGTGCTCTGCGTCAACATAACCCGCGATGCCGCCAAGTTTTTGACATTCCGATACTATATGCAAAGCCAGCGTGGTTTTCCCTGAAGATTCCGGCCCGTAGACCTCGATTATACGCCCCTTGGGAACGCCGCCCACCCCCAACGCTACGTCTATGCTAAGTATTCCCGTTGTCACCACGGGAATATCCGTATTGCCCAGCTTTTCGCCCATCTTCATGACCGCACCCTTGCCAAACTGCTTCTCGATATTGGCTAGGGCATTATGTAACGCCTCCTCCTTCGCCGCCTGGGTGTCAAATACTTCTATTTCCTTGACCTTCTTGGATTCCTTGGCTTTTTTAGGCATAAGAACGCTCCCTTGATATTTTCTTATATTTTTTCCCTATTGTAATACATATTTCGACCGGTGGGAATAAATTAATTCTCAATAAATGTTATTGAGATTGTGTTGTTTTCACTCCAACGGGCATGGTAGTGCTCCTCGTCGTTGTCGGGGGAAAGACGCGACATATCCCACACGGTTACGCGGGATTCTTCAACAATGCCCATGGCAAACAGATTGTGAAAGGCGAAGTCTATTGCGTCGGGCTCCAAAAAAAGAGTGGCTTCAATGCTCTTGCCGCTGTCGGCGAAAATAAAATGAAGGTTTCCTGTTTCCCCCGGAAGTTCGACTAACATTTCTAATGAGGCATTCGGGTCTTCCACGGTGATATGCAAAGCGTAGCTTATGGAAAATCTATCCGGTGTGGTGAAGCTGATTTCCTGCGTTGGAATGGTCGGGTAGGGAATCACCCGCGTGGAGGCTACTACGCTATAATCCCGGTCGAATTGCTCTTCTAAGGTTTCCCATATTCTGACGGGCGGCTCCGGCATAACCGGTGGGTTCTGGCTTATGCTTCCACGCCCACACCCGGATAGAAATATGGCCAATAATATTGTCAGTGCAGTTGTTTTTAAAAGCCCTCGCAGCTTTGTTTTTTTATCCGACATAGCGACTGCCTCCTACAGATGCATCGTATCATTTTCCAGAATCATTTGAAAACTGCCGTCATCGCACTTTTCAAACATGTGGATGGCGGTGTTGCCTATATCGAACAGAACCCTATCCGCTATAGGGCGTTCCAGCAATCCGCAGATGATGGCGCGTATAGTTCCGTGGTGGCCTACGATAAATATGTTCTCTTTGCCGCATGAAATGATTTCCTTTAAATAGCCTTGTATTTGGGCGAAATACGCCGGGGCGCGTTCGTCAAGAAATTTGCTAAATGCGGCGGCGGTCTGGGGGTCGTTTATGCTTTTGCCCTCAAACTCACCGAAGCTTGTTTCACGCAGCTGTGATGAGGCAACAAGCTCTACGCCATGGTGCGTGTTGATGATTTCGGCGGTTTTTTTCGCACGCGACAGGTCACTTGTGTAAATAATTTCGCAGGCCTCGTCTGCTAGTCGTGCCGCCAGCTTTTCAGCTTGTTTGATTCCGGCGGCATTCAATTCTATGTCGCAGGAGCCTTGGGGCTTGCGCTCGCGGTTCCAATCGGTTTCTCCGTGACGAATGGTTGTGATTCTCATTATTTATGCCTCATTTCAATTTTTCGGTTAAGTTCACGCAACACAGTTAAATCACGTATAGTCCATGGGATTTCCGGGATAGTTAGCACTTTTTCGTTGGCAGCGACAGTATCATTTAGTGATATAAGAAGCGGGGCATAACCATACTCTGTCTCGTAGCCATCATCCGGCGTAGGCGAGGATATTTTTTGTTCGTACACTTTGCAGGTGTAAGCAGGTGTAATAACAGGATTCTTGCTCGAAAATTTCGTTCTCGTCGATTCCTTTTCGCAACATGAGGATTCTCCCGTATTCGACGATGCTTTCCGGGATGACCATGTACCCGGTTTCCTCTTTCACCTCTCGAATTAGCGTGTCTATGTGAGTTTCGCCGGGGTCTATGCCGCCACCCGGGAATTTGAATTCGCCGTATTTTTTGCTTTGCACCATAAGCAGTTTATCTTCAATGAAAATAATCGCTCGTGCAGAATCGCGCTTGAACTTCTTCCAGTGGGGCTCATAGTTTGCTTTATCAAAAATTTGAATGGTTCGCATGATTTCGCCTCATTCTTCCAATGCCCTTCGCAGTATATCCAGTGCGAATTTTGCGGCGCGGGTGCGGATTACGTTGCGGCGGCCGGGGATGTTATATTGAATGGTTTGAGTTGCGCGGCCAGCGATGTACAGGCCGATGCAAACCAGCCCGACGGGTTTTTCCGGGGTTCCGCCATCTGGCCCGGCGACTCCGGTGGTGGAGAGGGCGACGCTTGCGCCGGAGGCTTTTGCCGCGCCCTCGGCCATGGCGGCGGCAACTTGGGGGCTTACCGCGCCATGAGTTTTTAATACGGCTTCGCCGACACTAAGCCTTGCCATTTTGGCATCGTTGGAATAGGTAACAAATCCTTCGCGCATAACGCTGGAACAGCCAGACACGGAAATCAGCTCTGCTGCCAGCAATCCGCCTGTACAGGATTCCGCAACGGCAATGGTGTGGCTTTGGGATTTCAGCAAGTCTATTACAATTTCCGGCAGAGATGCTTCATCCTCGCCGTAGATGTTCGGGGTCAATCGGCGGTAGATTTCATCCGCTACGGGTGTAATTAGGTTTTGGGCAGCGATTTCATTTTCGGCGGAGGCGGTCAAGCGGACATGGACTTCGCCTACTTTTGCATATGGGGCTATGGTGGGGTTGGTTTGCGCTTCAATTAAGTCCTGAAGCAGAACTTCAACCTTGGCCTCGCCGATGCCGATTATTTTTAATGTGCGTGACAGAAACACGCCATCTGTTTTTTGACGCAAAAAAGGAACCGCGTAATTTGTAAACATCGGCTCCAATTCGTGGGGTGGCCCGGGTAATAAAATGGCGAGTTTCATGGGGGCTCTGCCCTCAATAACTACCCCCGGTGCTTGGCCGTTATCATTTGGCAAAATGCCGCAACCCTCCGGGACAAGGGCGTTACGCTGGAAATTCTCCAGATAGCGACCGCCGGAGCGTTCTTTTATCAGGCGCAGAGATTCCTCGTGGATGACCATGCCCAGCCCGAAATATTCCGCCGCGGCGGACTTTGTGATATCGTCCAAGGTCGGGCCCAAGCCGCCGATGGTGATTACCATATCTGCGGTTTCGTAGGCGCGGGCAAAGGCGGCGACTAAGCGTTCGCGATTGTCTCCCACGGTGGTCTGGTTATAGGTTGCTATGCCCAGCTTCGCCAGCTCTTGGGCGATAAAGGCCGCGTTTGTATTCACGATATTTCCCAATAAAATTTCCGTGCCTACGGATAAAATTTCTGCGGTCATGAAAATAGTCCTTCCGCTTGCTTATTTCAAACGCAATTCCAAGAACCCGCCACAGTGAGATATCTGGCGATACTCTGTTGTGAATACGCTCTCCAAACGCCCCGCAAACTCCGAAAACACCATGTAATACTCATCGTCATCCCATTCATCTTGGTTCTCTGCACGACATTTATCCCAATCGGCTTTAGTTTCAAATCCGGCGTCGCCTATAAAAATAACGCCATCGGGGGCCAAAAATTTTGCTAAGCTTAATAAAAACACAGCCTTGCCCTCATCGGGAAGATGATGCAAAGCATAGGTGCTTACTATGAAGTCAAACCTCTCCCCGGCAAGTTCATCCGGCATCCCTTGGCTAAAATCACATTGAAGCAGCTTGGCTTTGGGCATTTTTTCGCGGGTCAAATCCAGCATTTTCTCTGAAAAGTCCAGCCCGGTAATCGTATAGCCGTTGTCATAGAGTTTTGCCGCCAGCACTCCTGTTCCAATGCCAATATCCAAAATATTACATGAGGGCGCGTCCATTATCCGTTTATAAATTTCATTCAAAATTTCCTTGTACCCGGCGAAGGGGAATTCATTATTCTCGTCAGAATCAGCCACCGACGACTCATAGCCATCGGCCCATAAATCAAAAATTTTATTGTCCAATTTATTTACTCCTTGGTGAAAATTTGTTTATTTTTCCAAGTGTAATCCCATGCGGAAATAACACTGGCCGCCACGGCGATGATTACCAACACGAAAATCACGATATCGAAGACCAGCAAAGTAAAAGGCGGCGGCAAAAGCACATATATAATAAGCACGATTTGCGCAATAGTCTTGAATTTTGCAATGCTTGTGGCCGCCAAAACCAGCCCCCGCTCAAGGGCAAGCTGGCGCAGACCGGAGATGTAGAATTCCCGGCTAATCAGCACAATAACCGCCCAAACCGAAAGCAGACCCGTGGCGGCAAAGGCAATTAAAGCCGCACAAACCAACAGCTTGTCGGCCAAAGGGTCCATCAGTTTTCCAAAATTTGTCACCAATTTATAACGACGCGCCAAGTATCCGTCAATGGCATCGGTAATGGCCGCCACGGAAAACAAAATCAATGCAATCCATGCATCGGCCAGTTCATTTCCAAAGGGCTGCACCAGGAACACAAACAAAAATGCCGGAATCAGGCACACCCGCAGTAAAGTAATCTTATTCGGAAGGTTGAGAGTCACTCTAAAACACCTTTCAAGTCATAATCATCCGCGCCCGTGATGCGCATGGGCACAATTTGGCCGGGAAAAAGGTTTGTCATCTTGTCAAAATTCACCACAGCATCCACTTCGTAGGCGTCATATTGAGTACGGCCTATACAGGAGCCATGCCCCGTTGTTTCCGGCTTCGAGACAGAGTCTATCATTACAGGCAAAGTCCGCCCGATATATTCCCGCTGCTTGGCAAAATGGATTTTCTGTTGCAAAGCCATTAATTTATCCATCCGGGAAATTTTCACGTCGGAACGAACCTGTTTCATGGTTGCGGCGGGGGTTCCCTCTTCTTGGGAATACGGGAAAACGCCCAGCCGGTCGAATTTTACATCGCGCACGAAGTTGTACAAATTCTTAAAATCCTCCGCCGTTTCGCCGGGGAAGCCTACCATCAGCGTCGTGCGGATTGCGATGCCGGGGATTTTCTCACGCAATTGCGCAATCAATTCCAGCAACGCGGCGCGGCTTCCGGCTCGTCCCATTCGCGCCAAGACGCTGTCTTCGCTATGCTGAATGGGCATGTCGATATATTTGCAAATTTGCGGCAGCTCCGCCATAACGTCTATTAAATCAGAAGTTATATGCTCGGGATAGGCGTACATCAGGCGAATCCAGTCCGCGCCGGATTTGGCGATTTCCCGCAACAACGCGGGCAGCCGCTTTTCCCCGTAAATATCCGTGCCATAGAGGGATGTATCTTGGGCCACCAGCACCAATTCCTTTGCCCCGGCCTCCACCAGCAATCGGCATTCTTCTAAAATAGACTCCATCGTGCGACTGCGATACGCCCCGCGAATGGACGGTATCGTGCAATAAGTGCAGTGGTTATCGCAACCTTCGGAAATTTTTACATATGCCACATGGGGGATGGCATCGTCGTGACGGGCGGCAAGGCGGAGAAGATAGGGGTCAGATGGTATGGCAGCCGCAGCTTCGCCGGAAATCTGCGCGGCATTTACGCTGCCGGATGCCGGGCCAACCAGGCCGGCTACTACCTCCGCGATTTTTTCGTATTCGCCCACGCCTATGATAACATCGGCCTCGGGTATGGTTTCAAGAATTTCCTTGCGGTATCGCTCGGCCATGCAACCCACAATTATTAAGGCGCGGCAACTGCCCTCCTGTTTGTAGGCGGCCAGCTCCAGCACCATGTCTATGCTTTCCTGCACTGCATCCTTAATAAAGCCGCAGGTGTTTATTATGATAACGTCGGCGTCGGCGGGGTCATTTGGCACTTCATATCCCGCGCCTCGAAGCGTTCCAATCATAACCTCCCCGTCCACGCGGTTTTTGTCGCATCCCAGGGAGACCAAATAAATTTGGGGAGATATGCTTCTAGCCATATAGCTCTCGGAATTCCTCTCGGGTAATAGTAACTTTTCGGGGCTTTACGCCGTCTTCCGGGCCAACGATGCCGCGCGCCTCAAGGTCCTCCATAAGACGGGAAGCGCGATTATAACCTATGCGGAACTGCCGCTGTAGCATACTGGTGGAAGCTTTGCCCTTCAACAGCAAAAATTCTACGGATTCTCGGAAAAACTCGTCCAAATCACCCTCAATAAGGGGCTTGCCCGGCATTGTAACCTTTTGAATCATTTCGGTGGTGTGTTCGGCGGGGGCCTGGGACTTTAAGAAGCTTACGAGGCTTTCCACTTCCTTGTCGGAAATGAAGCCGCCCTGTACGCGAATCGGCTTATTCTGCCCCATGGGAAGGAACAGCATATCTCCCTTACCCAGAAGCTTTTCCGCCCCGTACATATCCAAAACAGTGCGGCTGTCCGTGCCCGATGACACCGCAAACGCCAGCCGCGACGGAATATTTGCCTTAATCAGCCCCGTGATAACATCCACGGAAGGCCGCTGGGTTGCTACAATTAAATGAATCCCGGCGGCGCGGGCTTTTTGCGCCAAGCGGCAAATAGAATCCTCAACTTCGCCCTTGCAGGTCATCATTAAATCCGCCAGCTCGTCGATGATTATTACGATTTGGGGCAGCTCCGGTTGTTCATTTTCCGCTACATATTTATTGTAGCCTTTTAATTCCCGGCAGCCGGTTTCGGCAAACATATTATAGCGATTCTCCATTTCCGCCACCGCCCAACTTAACGCACCGGAGGCCTTTTTCGGGTCGGTGACAACGGGAATCAGCAAATGAGGAATTCCGTTGTAGACGCTAAGCTCCACGACCTTGGGGTCAATCATTAAAAGTTTAACCTCATCGGGACGCGCTTTATACAAAAGGCTGGCAATCAGCGTGTTGATACACACGGATTTTCCGCTACCAGTCGCCCCGGCAATCAGCAAATGCGGCATCCGCGCAATGTCGGTAATCACGGGGCTTCCAGCGATATCCTTACCCACGGCAAAGGCCAGCTTTGACGGAAAGCTGTCAAAACGGTTGTCCTCTAAAATTTCGCGCAGAAAAACGCTTTGCGGGTCTTTATTGGGAATTTCGATGCCAACGGCAGACTTCCCGGGGACGGGGGCTTCTATGCGAATTCCCTGGGCCGCAAGATTAAGAGCCAGGTCATTGGAAAGATTTGCGATGGACGCAACCTTTACCCCGGGCGCGGGCTGAAGGTCGTAGCGCGTTACCGTTGGCCCGACGCTGACTTCTACGACTTTGGCCTCTACCTTGAAGCTTCGCAAAGTCTCCTCCAGGATGCGGGAATTTTCCAGCACCTGGGTACGGGACTCTGCACTGACACCTAAGCGGTCGTTCCTCGCAAGCAAATCATAGGAAGGAAGCTGATAATTTTCATAAGTGGGCTCACCAGCGGCAGTCAAATCATCATCCGAATCCCAAGCCACGGCTTTTGTTCTTCCGCTGGCACGGGCGTATTCATCAAATTCCAAAAGCTCGTCGTCGTCCCCGTCTGCATACATCGGCGCGAGAGCCTCCCGCTGATTCCCTGGTTGCGGCTCGTCCACAAGACCCTTTACAACCAGCCCCGCGAATTCATTCTCATCATCAGGCGAAATAAACGGCAATACCTGAGCCTCAGGCGAGCCCTCGGCTTCATAACCGGCCTCGAAACCGGCTTCGTAATCGTCGTCATAATCCGGCGCAGCTGCTTCCCAATGCTCGTCCTCTTCGGTAATTCTGTCAGGGAAGCTTAGGATTTCTGTACGGGCTGGTTTTACTTTGATTTCGCGCTTTGCAAACAAGGGGCTGGCCGCCGCTTTTTTCTTGTTTTTTTCTTCATATTCCTCTTGCAGGAGTGAAATTCTTGCAGGCTCACGGCCAGTGTCATCTATTTCAAGGATTGTGCCCGGGGCAGGCTCGACCGCCCGCCGTGCGGAACCACGCCGAGGGGGAGGCTCTTCGAAGTCATCCTCTTCCTCTTCAAGGCGGCGGGCGGTTCTTTCGCCGTAATAATCCCGGGCGGCGTCCACGCCTTTTCCTACAAAGTTTATAAAGGAACGTCCCGTTACCAGCACCAGCAAAATAAGCGTAGACGCGCTCAGGACAACAATTGCCCCTACTCTTCCCAAGAAAAACGCCAACAGCTGGCCCAAAACCGCACCGACAATGCCTCCGCCCGCAACTCGCCCCTCAACAAAAACGGCGCGCATGTACTCAAAAGCGGTGAGATTCGCGCCGTCCAAGGGGTTAATAATATGTAAAAGGGATAAAACAAACCAAAGTATAAAAATTAATTGAACTGTAGGCACTTGAATTCTTTTCGAAACCATGCTAGAAATAGCGGCGGCAATAAAAGCAACCGGCATAAGGAACGCACCCAAGCCAAGTAGCCCGATAAGCAAATCCCGGATAAAATGTCCAACGATACCTGCGGCGGAGGGAATAAAAACGGCAACCAGCAGAAGAATCCCTCCGGCGGCCATGGCCAGCAGCTTAATTTCCTTGTGCAAAGAAGAGGACTTGCTCGGGGCTTTTTCGGGGGCTTTTCGTGGCATACAAATCACCTTGTTTATGACATTTTCTTAGACGCCGAAAGTATAGCATCAAATTTCGGCAATGACAAATCTTAGTCTCCTCTAACTGAATGAACCTAACGAAAGTCACTGCATGTAACTTCCAATGCGCACGATATGGGTATAAAATCCATTAAGCAAATAAATAAGTGAGTGAGGGATAGCCGTGGACAATTCGCGGAAAAAGGATAAAATCAGAATAGACAGCGTAATAGGCTACAACGTACGCGCCGAGCGCGAAATGAGAAAAATAACCAGGGAAGAGCTTGCCGAGTCAATGGACCTCACGGTTTCGCACATGGGGTTAATTGAGCGCGGCGAACGCGGAGCGACAGCAGTAACACTGGAAAAGCTTGCCCGGGTCTTCGAAGTTCCTGTGGACAACTTTTTTGCAGAGCCGGAGGTCGTGCGATTGTCTCTGCACGAAGACGGGCGCGATGATGACGGCCTACTTTCAGCCAAACGGCTGAAAATTTCCAGCCTAATCACCCGCTTTAACAATCACGAGCTGGAGTTTCTTATTCACGTAATAAAGGGCATTTTGGCTCTAAGCCATCACAGCAGCCCGCAGGACAGCGAATAAGAAAATCGTAAATAATTTCCTTTTTACCCTTGACGACGATGGTATATGTAGTTTATACTAGCCCTCGCCCTTAAGGGACACCTGCGCGCCCAGATAGCTCAGTCGGTAGAGCAGAGGACTGAAAATCCTCGTGTCGGCGGTTCAATTCCGTCTCTGGGCACTTCGGTGTATCCGACACGCGGGTGTAGTTCAATGGTAGAACACTAGCCTTCCAAGCTAGATACGAGGGTTCGATTCCCTCTACCCGCTGCACAGCGATTTCATCTGAAAAATGCAAGGCCGGGCGATGCCCGAACCTCATTTTCAACAAAATCGTCTGTAGCATCTTTTTGCGCGAATGGCTCAGTGGTAGAGCATCGCCTTGCCAAGGCGAGGGTCGCCAGTTCGAATCTGGTTTCGCGCTGTTGCAAAAGCCCCCGATAAAACGGGGGTTTTTCTTATGTCTGCGGGGTTTCCGTGATACTCCACACCACTTTTACATATCACAACGGGGAACGCCGAAACACACCAAAACCCATAAGTATGTGCCAAACGTGTGCCAAATTATTGTTTGCCATTCCCTCGCCTTTGCCGTAAAATAAAAAAGGAAGTAGCCGCCACCCTACCACAGATTAACGGCTACCACCCAACAACGAATCGGCCAAGAGGCCGCTCCGTATTTATTGTACGTGGGCGGCCTTCTTGATACAAGGGGGTTGCGGAAACTTGTTAGAGAATATCAAAAGCAACATGCACTTGGGCATAGACGAGCTGTTTGCGGCGGCTGCCGTGGATGAGATGGCCGGCGACGGTGAGGCATATCGTGCAAGGCTGGCCGTCATTGGATTAATTGCCGAGCTTCTCGGCATGGATACCGAAATAACCACGGCCACGTTACAGCTGAAGCCGGAAACCTCGAAAGAATAATCATTCCAATAAAAAAAGCCCTCCCGCATGGAATAAATCCAAGCGAGAGGGTTGTTTTTATCTGGCGGCTACGTTATCTATTGCCGCAAGTGCATTGTTCATTACGCGCATTATATTGCGGGGAACGGGTGCAATATTCCCCGTCAACACGCCCAGCCAATGGGCGCGGTCGGTAATTATTCCGGCGGAGATGGCATTATCCACCGTGACTTCTTCCTCCGTCTGTTCCGGCACAGATGGGGGAGACGGGGGAGGCGTTGGTACACTCGGCAGTTGAATGACTTGCCCGGCACGAATCAAATTTGGATTGGGAATATTATTTATCCGCGCAAGTTCGGCTACGGTGGTGCCATGTTGCTGTGCAATGCGACCGAGGGTGTCGCCGCTTCGGACGGTTACCGATGATGGGGCAGTGGCTACAGCCGGGGGTGTTGCAAGGGTGCCAGGGGACACACTTTGGGCGTTCGCAAGTCCATCCATAATAATACCCCACTGAATATTGCCGGGGCAGTTCGGGCGATTAACAGGGTTTACTTGGTTATGGCCAATGATATGGTCGCGGTCAAATGGCATTGTAAAGCCGTATATACGCTGCCTTTCGGCACGGAGATGATTCGCTAACCAAATGTACGATGCGATTTGCCTTTCGGTTAACCTCCAGCCGTTTAAATTCATATCGCCAAACCCAATGCCGATTGTGTATTGATTTGGATTGTGCGATCGCGATTGCACCGTTGGATGTGCATTGCTTCTAAACCGTGCATCATTACGAACAGCAGCGGAGATGCCGGCGTGCCATGCGGTATTTTCAATGTCCACCATTTGGAAAATATCGCCGTCCTCGTATGCGGGAACGCCACCGCGCCCCTCAAAACTTGCGCCAGCGATAATGAAGGCATAAGAAACGCTATTTGCCCTGTTGTTTACCGTATTGATTGCACTTTGCGTTGTGTTTCCCGTGGTGTGCAAAACGTCCATGTCGGGGATGCGCCCACCTCGTCCGACATTGTGATTTGGACTGTTCAAACGCCTAATATTCATACATATGCTCCTTTCTAAGCACCAATAAAATATCGTGCGGCCACCAGCAGTAAAACGCCGAGCCCGCCGAGTAACATACAGATGATTTTGCCGGAAATGCCTTCCATGATGCCGTCCCAGCGTTTCGAGCCTTTAGTTTTTAACTCATCCACATCGGCCTCGACCGCATCCATACGCTTCAGCAGTTTGTCGGAAATAACGGTTTGGCGTTCAAGGGCGATGTCATGACCGCCAAGCCGCTCTCCGTGGTCTTTCAAACTGCTATGCGTGTTTTTCACGATTTCGTCCATGCGCTCATTTGACCCTTTTACTTGAGCAATGAGGTTTTCAAAGTTAGTGGCTAACCGCTCAAGCTGTGTAGTGAGTGGCCTTATGAGGTTTTTGTTGTCCTCAATTCGCCCGTGGTCGTTTTTCTGCTTTGTTTCGATGGTATTGACCTTTAGGCGGAGGTCTTGCATATCCTGCGCTAATTGTTCCGGGCTCATTGTCCATCACCACCTTGAATTTTTGGGCGATTTTCGTAGCCAGATTTGAAATTGTAACTGGCGATGCCTATAAACGGAGCGATAAAAAACGTCGCTATCTCCCTCGGCCAATCGCCAGTTAAAAACCACGCTACAGTCGAAACAATGATGAATAGTCCAACAAAAAATAAGGCCCCCAAAAGAACCTTTTTTGAAAACTCCATCTTTTGTTTCGGTGGCGGATAATTCCTCGCCATTACTTCCTCAATTACCCGTTGGACTTCATTTGCACTCATGGCAGCCTCATCCTTTCCTTATTTTTTAAATAAAAAAAGACAGCTCACGCCGTCCTTATTTTCAAATATACAATCCCCCGAAAAGCGGTGGCACTTAGTTATCAGTTGCCGGTTGCGTCGCCTCCGGTGGGCTTCGTGTTTGTTCTTTTCTTGCGGACTTTCTTGGTGTTTGGTGTGTAAACCAGCAGTTCGGATAGGTCGCACTCAAGCACATCACAAATCCGGTCGAGCTGGTCAAGGCTTACTCTGTCAGCAAAGTCATTATATAACTCGCTGACGGTGTTGGGGCGGACATCGGCGCGCTTGGCTAAATCGGATTGATTCCAACGCTTGTCGCCCAAAAGACGGGACAGCTTTACTTCTATCATAGGTGTTTCCCCTTTCATCAAGCCATATCACTTTTCAGGGGAATTGTACCAACTTGGAACGGGAAAAATCCCGTGTTTGATAGAAAATATCACTATTCAACAGGGGTTTTGCACAGCAGATATACAGAGCCGCGCTTCTGTTATTTTACAACAATTTCCGATAGAAATATCAATTTTTATCCTCGTTGTCGTCGCGCCGCAGAACAAAATCACCAAATATACGCTGCTTGAGCCGCAGGCTGTTGCAGTGGCTTAGGATGCCCAGGTACGATTGCACGGTAGAGTCTGCTTTCTTGAAATCAATCTCGCCACGAGCATATTGTTTTTGGATATACGCCAGCCGCTTCTTCATCTTCAACGCAGAGGACTTCCGAAGTTTTATATGCGTAGGCCATACCTTGTACCCAAGAAAATCAATGCCGAGGGTGATGGGGCGGACGCAGGTTTTCTCGTTAAGTGAAAGATGGAGCTTTTTTTCGAGAAATTCTGCAATTTTATTCTTGAGCCGGTGCAGCTCCTCCTTGTCGTAGGACAATATGACAATATCGTCCATGTAGCGGATATAGTGCCTCACACCAAGTTCGCGCTTCACATATTGATCCAGCTCGTTTAAGTAGATGTTGGCGAACATCTGACTCGTGAGGTTTCCGATGGGCATTCCCTTGTCGAAAAGCCGCTCGTCCGTTTCATGGGCAGCATACCCATGTGGCAAGCCAAAGGCCGTGTCCTCGGACTTAATAATTTTTTCCATCAGCCACATTACATCCGGGTCGGCAATTTTGCGCCCGATGATTTCTAATAAAATTTCGTGGTCGATTCGGTAAAAATATTTTGATATATCCAGCTTCAAATAGTAATACTTCATAGGGGCCTTGTTTACCATGCGTAGCCAATAACGTAATCGCGCAATGGCAGAGAGCGTTCCGCGCTTTAATATACACCCGTGGCTGTCAGCAATGTATCCTTTGGCAAATATGGGATTGAGAACGCTATATGCAGCCCATTGCACGACACGGTCGCGGAAAGGCAAAGCCATGATGAGCCGGGTCTTGGGGTCATGTACATAAAATTCATGGTATCTGCCGACCTCGTATGATTTGTAGATGAGATGGTTTTGCAGGTCAATTAGATTTTCTTCGAGATTGGCAGAGAATTTTAAGACCTCATGCTTGTATCGCTTGCTTTCTTTGGCTTGATTGTATGCGAACAAAAGCCGCTCAAAGTCGTAAATCTTCGGGAATAAATTTTTGATTCGCTTCATCTAAATGCCCTCCTGTTCAACCGTGCAGCGGTACGCTCGGCTTTGCGCTGCGACCTAAAAAGACCACGGCGACGCAGAGGATATTCTTCACGCTCCCCATCACCCAGCTCCCACACCAGCATGGAATTACTCACCATCACCGGCACGGCATAAAATTTTTCCCAAAAGTCCGTGACGAGCCAGTATACTCGCCCGGCGCGAAGAAGTAGCACCATATCGCACCTCTAAAAAAATGCCGCGCTTTGCGGGATTCGGGTCACCCCTATTACCGGCATACGCGGCTACATTGATTTTTTGCCTGCGGATTTCTCCGGGGCAAGGAAACGAATCCCTTTATCACCAACTGTGCTGGATGCCAGCCCTTGAGCTGACAACTTCTGACTACGATGGCAAAGCGAGGCGAACGCCGACATTCGTATTCACGTTCCACGGCCAGTTGTTGCAATTGACAGCGCGGGCCCCAGCGTGAACACCATTGTTCCAGTTGCCACCGACGTTCAACGGACGACCCGTTCCCTATGACCGAGCGGATTTATTCTTTTCAGAATTCATCCAGCCGCCAATCATCTTGCCAATCTCAACATTTCGCGCCGACCATTGTTCGTACTTTTTATTAGGAAGGAAGCCGAGCATGTTTGCCAGCCGGGTATAAGCCCGGAGCTTGGCCAGGGCAATGTCAAGGTTTTGCAGGGTAGTCTTTTTGTAATACTTCTTTTGCGCTTCGATGATATGCTCTAGCATGATGTCCATGCACCGCTTGATGTCAGCCACCAGCGCGTACTTTTCCGCTTTGGGAAACTGCGCCAGTATTGGGTAGGCAAAGGTAATCATGTCGAAGGTCTTTTGCAATATAATTAAATCTTCTCCGTGTGGTTTCTCCACCGAAACGCGCCCCCTTCATATGAAGTATACCAAGTCTTTTTCGCCGCTGTGTGGCTTTGATAGAGGTTTTACATAGGCGTTATGAAATATCGAAATTCGATATAAAAATCTCAAAAAAATTTTACACCCCCTGCTATCGCAGGGGGTGACAGTACACAGGTGGTCAGATTACAAAGATTCACAAGCGAGGCGAACGCCGACATCCGAAGCCACGCGCCACGGCCAGAGGAGGCAAATGACAGCGCGGGCCCCAGCGTGAACACCATGGCGCCAGATGCCACCGACGCCCAACGCTACCAACTGCCGCGTAGCATTCATATGGGCTTGCCCCATACCTTCGCCTAATACATCATGCCATGACCATGTTTGTTGAGCGGCTTCTTCACCCGTTGCGAGGTAACGTGATATAAATTCGTCAATCCACTCCCACACGTTGCCCGTGGTATCACGGCAACCCAGCGAAGAAACAGCGCGGTCAACCAACCCCGTATTGCGCCGGGCAGTGTTGGTGGTCTGCGACCATGCGTTAAGATTGTCAGCAGCATTGCCCTGCGGTGCGCCCATTGCGGCCTTGAGCCATTCAGAATGCGTAAGCATCCTCTTCCCGACCACGAAGGCGCGCTCGTTAAAGGCATACCAATGAAGCCCCTCCGTGCCTGTGAGGGGGATGGCGTTCTGTACGGATTGTAAGCCACCCGCGCCATCGTCAGAGGCGAGGTAAATATCTACCCATACATTGCCGCCGAGATACACCATGCCCTCCGGGGAACACGCCGGGCGATGCTTGAGCGTCCATACACTGGCGGGGATTATCCCGGTGAAGATGTTTGTTTCCCAGCCCGCGCCGTAGGCAACACCTGCGGTGTTAATGGGGCGCATTTGTGCATCGCTACGGCGGCCAATACCCACATGGAAGCCGCCAATGCGCCGGGAATTAAATGCCGTGAAGCCTGCGGGGGCGGTGGCATTAAGCGAGATAAGATATACCTCGTCTTGATTGCTTCCGGGGTCGCACAGGTAAATATAGTAATCCGTGCCGGCAACAAAAGCCGAGCCGATGTCGAGGTTGGCCGCGCTTAAATTGGTGAGGCTGGTTACGAAAAACGAGCCATTAAGCGTAACAGTAACGCCGGCATCTACCGCGAGGGCATTATCGCCTGTGGTGCGGATGAAGTCGCGCCGGGGGGCGACCACATCGGCGGCGGCCGTAAAGTTTTCTACCCGTATTCTTGCGCGGGGGTCTACCTTTAAGGGGTCGTTCACCATAAATCTAGGCATTTGTCAGCACCTCCAGCATGGATTGAATTAGCGCAGGGTCGAAGCCGCTGCGTGTGAGGCGGTTATCCGTCAAATGCGCAGAAAGCGGGTCGCCGTCCGCAAGCGCACTGGACAGGGTGATTTCTGTGTATTCGTACACAGCACCCTCTGATCCTTCGCGCTCCGGGCTATCCTCTGCCGCTTCGATGTGGTCGAAGCCCAAAATGCGGTAGCCCTCCTCGGTGCGTTCGCACAGTTCAACTTCGGGGAAGTAGCGTGTTTTAATCGTTGCCCCTTTGTTTTCTACCGTGGGTACGCGGTGAAACTGCTGTGCCAGCATCCGGCGCAAGCACCCGGCCAGTTCTACTTCTGTTTCTTCTCGCCCGGCGGGAAATACATCCCTAAAGATTACGTCCGGGGTCATGGCAAGCCCGGCATCGTTTGAAAAAGATGCCATGAGGTCGGCCACCACAGGGGTCGGTTTGGTTTTCTTGGCAAACTGTTTTCCCGCTGTCGTGAGCTGGAATAAATATTCCAAGTCTGCGGGGGTCGCTATATTGCGGGGAATTCCTTGCATTTTATTCATCCTCTCTCATAATAAAAAATGCCCCGGCATATGCCGAGGATATGGGTAGATAGTGTGGTTACTGCCGTTGTGTTAGCCTGTCATGAATGTATCATCTGCACCCAAGAAAGCATCCGCGCCTAAATATGCGCCAATGGCATCGGGGAAGCGGTCATGCAGGAAAGCGGTTATTTCATTTAATTGCTTTTGGAGATTGGCAAACTTGTCGGCGTGAGCATTCGGGTCTGTATTGTGGACGGCAAGGTCGCCGCTGGTGGTTATAGATACCCAGCTTACGCCATCGTTTACCTGTAAAACCCCATTGAAATACCTTATGCCGTGGGAGCCGTCTTCCGAGTGAATGCTTTGCTCAATATGTTGAGTAAGCATCTCCACCGTAGCCAACCCGGACGGGTCAATTTGGATAATAACCTCGCTTGCGTTGCCGGTTGAGAAGTAAAACTTCGGGATATACTCCCAGCCACGCTCGGTAAATGCGGGTACCCAGTTGGGATTGTCAAACTGTGATATTCGGTAAAGTATCTCGCCGTCATCCGGGTCCATTGCATAAAATCCGATTTGAGACAATGGATATCCCTCTTCTAGCGGTGATACAAAGTTGTCCGGGTCAGGGTTTCCATAGTTGGACATAAATGCCCCTATGATTGCCCGAACACCTACTTGCAAACGGCTTGTTACAAGAAACTGCTGTCTTTCGTCTACCACCGCAAGCAGACCCAGCGGGTCGTCACTGCGTCCCGATGCCGTGACGATGCGCGTAATTTCCAGCGGGATTGTTCCTTTGCCCTGCTGGATTTTCGCATTCAACACTTGCCCGGCTTCAGTAAGCCTTAAGCTAATGTCGCTCATTCCATATGCACCTCCCTTATTTGATCTATAAATGCCGACACACTGAGGTCGGTTGCTTCAGTTGGGATTTCTATTTCGTCAAAGAAATTCTCCGAAATAACATCCACAGATGCGCTTGCATGATAATCATCCGCCTCGGTTGGGATTGGGATGTCATCAAAGAAATGTTCCACCCATACGTCCATAACAGCACCGAAATGATAGTCATCTGCGTAGTATTCGATTTCAATAACGGTGGTCATCGTAAATGAAAGATGAGAAGGCTTCATTCGGCGCAGTTGGCGCAGAGCTTGTTGGTGGTCGAAAATGTCCCCCGTGGTCGTGCCGCCATCCCATAAACTGCTCTCGTCAACATCCACCCGGAACGTATACGGAGTCACAAATTCCGTTATATGCACAGGTGTACCCGTTAAGGCGGACAGTGCAGCCTCGATACGCGCCGGATTAATAGGTGGATGGGTAAGTCGATGAGCGAGGATGCGCCCCCGGCGGAATTCCAACGACAGGGTATCGTCCGGCACAAAGCCGTACACCCATTCCCATATGGGCAAGCTCCATGTGCATGTTTGAGGGAAGATTTCATATTTAAGCTCCCTCGACCACCGCGCCATGTCATCATACTCGCGGCCGATAACCTCCATCATCCAAAGAGCAATGCGGCTACTGTCATAAAACCCGTATGTCACCATGCGGCGCATAATTTCCGCCTCTGGGCTTTTTATGATATCCAGCACAAAATCCGCTAACAGCCTATTCATAGAGGGTCACCTCGCCAGTAACCGGAAAAAAGCCCAAGCCAATAAGGACGTTATCTGTACCGCCGTTTACGGTGAAAGTGCTGTAGTCATAATCAACAACACCCGGTGTTTTCGCCAGCCTCGCACCCACTTGCACATACTTGACCCAGTTCTGCACCATGCCGGTGGAGATATTCCACAGGTCATTTTCTGTAGCGGCTTCCGTCCAGTAGGTGGACAATTGCGCTTTAAAGCGTTCTGTTACCACGTTCAAATTTTCGCCTTCTGCCAATACCACCCGAGCGGAAACATCAATGTATAAAGGCTCAGGTGCAGCCACAGTTAAAGACGCGCCGATGGGTGCCAGTCGCTCCATTCGGTTATCGGGGCTTATGATGTGTTGGTAAACAGCGTCTATGATTTGTTGATTTGCAGGGAGTCCATTGCCATCAATCACAAAGAGGCGCACCGTGCCGGGGCCTGCCCACTCTGCTTGTGTAACCGCATCACCCACACCGGGGACTTCCTTTGCCCACCGTACATAGTCAGCATCGCACCCGGTGAAGCTCAGGCCACGCCGTATCACTTCTAATATGCGAATTTTAAGACTGTCGTCCGTTTCTTCGGGTGTCCCCCCTGTGATGGCCTCCTCGTTGGTTATCTTCACGATACCCAGGTCAAGACGCACCATTAAGATAACGCTGTCCGGGGGGACGTTCCCGATGCGGCCACCCTCAACAGCACGAACGGCCACCTGCTTTGTTACCTGTCCCAAATCGTCCGGCTCATCATCGAAGGTCACAGTTTCCATTGCTTCAAATATAACGCTGGGCGTTAAATTCGCAGGAGTGGCAAACAAGAAGCCCTGCTCAATTGTGCGCATAGGCCACGCCGTTACTGTTACATATCCGCTTGCCCGATTTGCGACACGCCTTGAAAGCCCCTCCATTTCGGCATGTTTTTCCAGCCATTCCCCATAAGCCCAATGAGGAAAAATGAGCTGTATTGTCTCGTTCAACTCAAATTCTATGAACATAGCTTTTTCGTTAGCCGAAGGGCGCGTGAAATCCCAGGGTATGCTAGGCTCTGATTTATCTATGTCATTGGGGAGGGCTGCCATCATGCGCTGATGTATCGTGTCAGCCGTTTGACCTTGTAAAAATGCCGGAGGCTGGTAGGCGGGGAGTTCTCTGTAATTGCTAGGGTCATATTCCATTATCTTCACCTCCAATCGTTTAATTTTGCAAACGTGCTTTTATTACTGCGGAATTTCCCTCTGTTCCGATTACCTCACATTCCAAAAAAAGGCTCTCTCCACCGCCCTCCCACCTAAATTGGAAATTCCGCACTTGCGTTGTGCGTCCCATAGGGTCAGCAAGGAGGGCTTCGGTGATGGTGCGTTCAAAAACACTTTCCGCCGCCCGCTGGTTGGTTTCACGGAATGCTTGCTCAGCTTCGATGCCAGCGTTGGAGCCGTAGCCAAGATGCGCCCATCGTTGGGTTAGCACAGATTTTAAACACCACAAAACCCATGCATCATGCCCGGAGCCGTACAACAGCTTTTTTGCCCCGTCTAAAACAAAATCCCCGCGCTCATAATCCCAAAGAGGCGCGGGGTTGTATCTTTGTATGGTTGGCGTGTCCTCGGCAAGTGCCGCCGGAACGTTAAATACAGGAAAAAGGCTCTGCACTATGCACTCACCTCCTACATTTTTACAGTAGATTTCATAACAATATCAATAATAACTGCCTCGTGGTCTTCATCTTTTGTTCCTACCCACGCAACAAGCACGCGGTCGCCCGGCTGTATGCGGTACATTTTGCGAGGCAGATAAACATCATGATAATGCTTGCCGTCGGGGTCTTCCCCGTGGTCATGCTCACCCTTGCTGTCGTGGATATGGTCTGCCCCAACTATCGGCGGGGTTTTGTGTTTTTCATCCCAATAAGGATTCCCTGTGCCGGGATTTATAAGCTCACCCCAGCGGCCTTTCCATTCGACGGGCTGATCGTTGGCAGTCCATTGTTGTGGTTGTTTGGTATGCGGGTTTGGGCCGTCGGGGTCGCCCGTTTGCCAGTCTGTGGGGGTGGCTGTTTGTTTGTTCCATCCCTCGTCTTGCCACCATGTCATGGAGAGCGGGATTTCGGGGTCATAAGAAACGGAGCGGCATATGGAATACTCACCATATGGAATAGGCACGGGAAAGTAGTTTGTTAGAAGGCTCATGTCCTCCTGTATTTCCCCAAAATCCAGCACAGGAGGATGGTCTGCACATTCCTTCATGCGCTTTTCCATCGTCCGGGCAAGAAAATTTATACCTTCGCTGGCCATAATATTACCCCCTTGTTATGTCGCCGGGTCTTGCCCAGCCAACCGACCCAATATGAAATGGCGCATAGCGGGAAAGCGGCGCAGTAATCGTTATTGTGCTACGGAAATTAGTAAATGTACGACCTCGGCCATTGCCGAAGCTATCTACAAATACCGGGCCGTTTAAAATTACGGCATCGCCTACTTTCAAATCACCATCATCCACCGCATTATCTACCAGTGATGTTTGCTCTGTTTGCTGGCTTTCGCCATTGGCAGAAACGCGGGAAAGCGTCAAATTCATACTGCGGCTATCTGCCCTATGGGTGACCCCCTCCACATAAAAAAAACCGACAAGACTGCCGGCGTTCATCTCCACCATATCCCCCTTGCGAATGGGTGGCACATCGGGACCATTCCAATTTATCCGCTCGTCCGGCTTGCCACGATTAGCGATAAGAGCATTTGCTTCAGACATGGCATCGGCTATGCTCGTGTTGCTGTCACGCATTACGATTTCCTGCAAAACACCAAAGCGAGTGTCGCCCTCAACGATGGCCTCTACGGAAGAGCGGCCATCGTCGGTTTTTCTGCCATAGACCTTTACTTTTGTTACTAAATTATTGATGCTTAGCCTGTCAGATGTAGAAATTGTGTTGGTACGGTCAAGCAGATAAACAGTGTCATTTGTACCGTAGCCGGTTATTTCCATTTGTCCGTCTTTCCAGCGAACAATATAATCGGCTCCGGTTTTGTCGCGCACCTCTTCTAAGAGCGCAATAATCATACCCGAAACGCTTTTTTTACCTCTGAATGCCTTTTTCCCGTGGGTGATACTGTGCGGCCATTTGTACGACACGGGAATGCCCCATTGACCACAAATATCATTCACAAGGGCTTGGGTTGTCATGCCGGGTTGATAGAAATAAAATTCGCGGCTTTGCTGTAGTCGGATTAAAGGGTCGTAGGCAATTATAGTCAATTCTTTTTCGTTATTATCCGTATAATGCCAATCCCAAATTGTACCGTCGAATAATAAGCCTCCGCCGCCGTTCCAGCTACCTTTAATGCGAATGATGCAATTGATTTTCGCCAGCGCGTGTAGTCGCGTTCCATTGGCATCGGCGTTGGCTACGCGGATGGTCGCCCGCTGAGCCAATTCATTAACGCACTCTTCCCAATCTTCTGTAATCTTGGCGTTGTTTAACACATACCTTGCGCCTGTTTCGGTTATCAGCTCCGTTTCGTAACTGATGGTGCTTATGTCAATCATGCAGCACCTCCTATGCCGGGATGGTTAGCACTTGCCCAGGGAAAATGCGGTTAGGGTTTGCCCCTATGACATCCCGGTTGGCTGCGTGAATTTCCGGGTATCGTCGCCCCGCGCCAAGATACCGCTGGGCAATTCCCCAAAGAGTGTCCCCACTTACCACCGTGTGGGTTTGTGCCGGGGGTGGCTCGGGTCTAGGTTGCGGGGGCGTATTTTGTAGCGGAGGAGCTGGTTGAGGCGGAGGAGTAGAAGGCGATGCCGTTGGCGGTGGAGGGGGGACAGGCGCGGGAGGCGCACTTTGTTTAACCATCAGCGATTTTGCATTTAAGAAACTGATAGTGTAATCATAATCACCGTACCCGCCTACATATTTCCCCTGTATCTCGCGGATATAAACATCATAATTCACTGATGTTTCCGTTGCCAGCAAGCGTAGCTTCGTACCCTTTTGCCTGTAATCTTCTAACAGACGCAATATTTCAGCAGGCTTTATCCACTCCCGTATATAAGGGTCGTATTGACGAGCCTCGCCGGGAAAGCGGGATTGCCAGAAAAATGTTTTAAGAAACTCCCCGTTCGGAAGCTGAAGCTCACCAAATTCCATAATAGTGTAATTTTGAAATTTGCCGGGGGAGCGTACACTTATTTCCTCCGGCAATTGGGGGAAGCGTATGCGGTCATTGGTTTCAAGGCAAGTCAAATAAATATCCATTTCGCTCCCCCTTTATGCCGGAGAGTGTCCGGCTTCTATCGGCATGTTGCCGTATACCTTCTGCAGTGCTTGTGCGAGGCATCCCGACATTTCATCGGTCAGCCACGGCATGATATTGGACAGCACTTGTTTAATCCCGTCTTCCGTTGCTCCTCCGCCATCGACATGCACCTCAATAGTGGGGTTGATTTCCGCATGGACGAGAGGATTGCCACCGGCAGACATGGGGGCAGATGGCGACATGCCCATCATTTCCCCTGCTTGCTTCCACAGGGCAACACCGCGATTGCGGCGGCCGGGGGAAAGCGGAATTATTGCCTCTGCTCCAGCTTCGGCAACCATGCCTATGTGGGGGCGCGTCAATATTCCACCGTCAGCATGGCGCGGTCCAAGCCAATTATTATGATTCAAACTGCCATCAAAGGGCATGGGGCCTATGAAGTTTTCTTGCAGTGTGGGTGCGATATTTCTCGCATAATACGTCCAGTTGTCGAGGTTAACAGGAGCAGACCCCTGCGCGGAAATAAATTGCATTGTACTGGTGTCCCAGCGGCTTGCCCATGCGCTTTGCGCTGCGGCATTTTCCACCCCGCCCCAAAGAGAAGGAGCCGTCGCCGCCAGACTGTTAATCATACGTGCCAATGCACCAGCGGCCTCCGCTTCAAGGCTGGATATTCCTAAAAAGTCATGCGCTTGTTGGAATGTCCATGTCATGGGACTAAACCCATGCTGGATGGATGCTTGCATACCTGCGGTCAACCTCTCAGCAGAAAGTCCAAATTTTTCGCCAATCTGCTCGGACAAAAAGTCGCTCACGCGCTGGTCTACCCCGGCGAGGTCTCGAATAAATGCCTCTTCGAGCTGTGAAACCATATTGGCATCTCCGGCTAATCTTGCACCCTGAGAAGCAGTTACAAACGCCTGTGTCAGTAGGTCTCGCTGGCCTTCCGCAACTCGCTCCAGTTCAGTTTTTAATCTATTGAACGAGCTTTCATCCAGCATCCCGCCGCCAAAGCGTATGCCCAGGGCAGCGAATTCACTGTCTATTTGTGCCGCTGTCACCCGCTGTGTGGCATCCATTATCTGCTGTTGTAATTGAGCGATGTAATCAGCATTCAGCTCACCTTCGTAGGCAAGCTGCTCCCGAAGTCGCTCCCCAAATCCATCAATTTCATATTGGATTTGGTAGAAAACAGATTGCAATCCGCTCATATCGGGGTCGCCTAATAACAGCTGAGTGGCCGCTACTATTTCAAATTGGCGATCCATAAGAAAATTCTGCGCACCTGACAAGAGTGCCTCTACACCAGCTTGATATTGCTCTCGGTTGACACCCGTTCCGGTACTGGCCATCCAGTTCATGCGGTTGAGGTCGTTTGCCGTGCGCCGGAGCTGGCTCATGGAATTTTCTGCCCTGCTCATGGCATCGGCAAAGGAATATGCCCTATCCTGCATTCCGGCAAAGACGATATTTTCCGCAATTCCTTGTATTTCTCGCATGGATAGGCGAATACTCCCGAAGCGTTGTTGCAAGTTTCGGGTTATTTCGTCGTGGAAATATGCGTTAAATCTTTCGGCTGTTATGATGTCATTGTGCAAGTCATGGACGGCTTGACGCATACGTTCTGAGCCAAACCGAGCCTGGTCTTGTGCGATTAACAGCCGTCGCATTTCTGCTTCTTGTTCTGCAACCTCCTGCGTGTGGCTCTCCATGCGGTTATTTCCCGCACGGTTACCAATCAATGCACCAACGCCCGCGCCAATACCGGCTCCCACAAGCGTACCGACCACAGGGATAAATGACCCAATGGCAGCACCAACAGCCGCGCCGCCCAGCGCACCGCCTACTCGCATTGCACCACTTTCGCGCAAGGCCGCCGCTTCAGCGGCATCCTCCGCATTAAAACTTCGGATTATATCTGCACCACCGCGAAAAGCTGTAACTCCTCCGTATAAACCACCGGCTAAGCCAGCCGCGCCCAACAACATGCTACCCATGCCTCCGGCACCAATTTTTGTACCCCATCCCAGCGTTCCGGCCTGTGCCATTGCCAACGCCGATTGCGTGGCCGCTCCAGCTCCAACAACACCGGCGGCTTTTTTAATTCCTAAGCCTGTCGCAATTGCGCCGAAAAGCCCGGTGCTACCGAGGGTAGTCGCAATGCCACCTACGCCCTTTACCGCTCCAATAGCTCCGCTTGCCAATCCAAGACCTTTTCCACCCAACCATAACGCGGCAAGTGTTCCGGTTACAGGATTTGAAAACACCATGCGAATTGCACCCCACAAAGCAGATTTCAACCCGTCAGCAACCTCACTCCAATCAACACCACTCATCCCAGCACTAAATCCCTGTGCAAAAGAGCGTCCAATATTACGACCATCATCTACTGCACCACTTAGGCCATCGGTATTCATACCAAAAATCGCCCCAATGCCCCAGCTGATGGCACTGCCCAAACCTTCACCAATGGACTGCGCCACATTTGCCATTTTGCCGCGCCCCCGGCCATCCCACCATTCCGTGAAAGGTTGCCAAATTACTTCATCCCACAGAATGCCAATTCGCCCGAAAAACCCGGCATCTTGGAAAGCATCACTGCTCATAATTCCTTGAACAGTCCGTATCAAATCTTGGCCTTTGCTTATTGCAGAATCTAAAAAATCACCCACGGCACGTTCCGCCACGGGCATTCTATCGGTAATCCAATTTATAAACCCAGTGAAATGCGGCGCAAGTCTGTCCATGATGGAAAGTTGAAAATTTTGGACGGAACTGCGTAGCCGATTAAATGACCCTTGCAGGGTGTCCATGCGCACATCAGCCATGCGCTGCGCTGCTCCCTCTGCCCCTTCGAGGGCTACAATATAGTCACCAAGTGCATCTACGCTATTAAGGACAACATCGGCAGCTCTCGCACCGTTTACCGAAAAAATGGCATTGAGCTTATTTACGCGGTCATATTGTGTTGGTAGCCTATCAAGCCTATATGATAAATCCCTCATGGCTGTTTCAAAAGGACGCACTTCGCCATAAGCATCAAACATAGAGAAGCCCAATTCATACAAAGCATTCGCCGCCGCAACGCTGGCAGGGGTCATTAAATTCTGCATCATTGCACTAAACGACGTACCCGCCTGTGAGCCGCGATATCCATTATCAGACAAGACAACGAGTAGGGCATTGGCCTCGTTCATACTCATGTTTGCATTCCGCACAGTAGAGCCCATGTAATTCCACGAACTCATCAAATTGCTTAACGGTTGATGTGCAAGGGTGGATGCCATTGCCATTGAATCAACTGCTTGCACAACCAGTGCAGAATCGCCGTCCAATTTATTCATGATATTATTTAAATAATAGGTGGTGCTATACAAAGCCATGCCACTTGCCGCAGAAAGGATTTTAGCTTGATTGGTTTTTGCCAGCACTTCATCTACTGTGCTATTGATGCTGACAAAATTTTTAGCCGCCGCTGCAATCTCTGTGGCACTAAAATCCCCCGCCATAGCGCGGAAAGCCCCTTGCAGTCTGTACATATCATTGGCAAGCGCGCTGGGGATAGCCTCTATATCGGCCAATGCCTGTTCAAAGCCTGTAAAGGTGCGAATCATATCCGCCGTTCCCAGCCCGACCCCAACAAGCCCCGCCATTTGAAATATTGGATTGCGGAGGAGATTCATAACGCCGCGCAGGGGTGCAGTAATAAAATCGGCTGCTTTCAATGTTACGCGCCAAACCGTGCCGCTCAACCGTCTGCCTAAATTGAAAATATTGTTAATGCCACGGCTGGCGTTGTCCATTAAGTGAGCGGTCAACTCAATGCGGCTCATATTTCGCATCCGCTCGGCTGACTGCTGTACACGATTCATGGTTTCTTCCAGCCGGGAAACATTGCGTGTGGCACTGGCGGCTCCTTGTGCCGTGTTATCGGTTACTTGCGTGGTTATGTCAATTACGGTTACTTGCGGCGACATAGGACACCTCCTTTTTTTGCTATGTACAACAAAAAAACCGCCCGTAGGCGGTCGTTAATAATAATCTTGAAATGTTATATAAATGACGCTTTTAATTCGTTTTCATACTCTTTATACAGCCTTAACTCACCGCTAGTATCAAGCACTTCATCTCCAATTTTATCCAACGCTTTGTTATTTATGCTATTGATTAAAGCGTCAACTTGGATGCCTTTTTCAGATAAATACACTGTCGCATCCTCTGCCTGAATGATGATTTGCAATACACGCAATTCAGCTTGTGTTAGAGAGTGCTTGAACATCATCCATTTATCTGATGGGTCAATTCCCGCATTGACCAGCATATTGTATTCAATTTTAGCCAGCAACTCTATTATTTCCGAAAGCCCTATAATCAAAGCTCCTGCAACTACGCTTACAACAGCTCCAGTAAGAAATGTAGTGATTGCGATTTCAACCCACGGCTCACCTATTGCTTGTGCAGCTTCCATTCCCAGAAAAGCTAATGCAATAGATCCAATGAGGGAAAGCACCGCAATTCCTATGCCTATATATCTTACCGCTTGCGCAATCCCGCTTCGCACAAACCCCAACCCCTCTCGCATTTCCAACATCATACCACGAGAGGGGATTACGCACCAACTATTTCTTGCTAAACAACGGACACCCAAACCGCTTGGCCTCCTCCTCCATTTTAACCAGCACATACTGGTCATAGAGTATCCGTTCGCCGGGGGGCAGTTTGCGGTATTGCTCAATAGTGCCGATGGCCGGAAACGCTGCAATGACTTCCATCATTATCCGCGTTCGCCCTCCGGCCTCGAGGAGGGCTTCCCCATCTCAATGGACTCCTCCGCAAAGCCGCTGATTTCGTCAATCAGCATAAGCACCCGTGCTTTTTCGCCGGCAAGCAGAACAAGGTCGATGAGGTCAATGCTGTCGAGAACATTCCGAGCTTGCTTAATTTTCGGGTTATCCCACACTTTTGCTTTATCCTCGTCCACGGTGGCGGCATAAATCATGTAAGACCTATACCTTGCCCCGTCGGTTTCGATGGGGATTTTAGGCTGGCCGGGCTTCGACCGGGCATACTTGGTGGCGTTACGGTGGCACTGCTGGCTTTCCTCTTCGGAAAGGGGTCGCACCCGGAACTGCAACAGCTTTTTGCCGTTACGAGCGATTTCTACCATGCGGTAGGTGGATTCGTCATCGCTCTTTGTCATCTCCAGCAATCCAGCTAAGATTTCGTCCTCGTTCATAAGGACTTCCTCTTGGGTCATGGGCTCGTTTTCGTGCGTGTGGTCGTAGTTTTCTACGCTTGTATTCTTAGCCATATTAACCTCCGTTTAGTTTGTGATATTGCGCCAGTCTTGCGCAGTGAGCCCCGGCATATCCGGGAAGAATTGCAACATCTCCGGCGTTGCATTGACACGGAAGCTCCAGTCCCGCTTTACAATTTCGCCGGGGGTTAGATTTTGCAAGTCAATGGTGCCATCGGGTACGCAGTTGTTGTAAACTACCCGCTGGGCAAAGCCATCACGCCGCCTTAGCTTTCCCTGAAAATCGTACCCGGGAAAAAAGCCCTGCTGGAGGTCGTTAAATAACTCCGTCATCATTACATCATCACGGATTACAACCTCGGTCAGCGTGAGCGTTACGGTATACCCGGTATTAACCGAGAATATTAACGAGCTACCCACAGGCTGGAGGTCTTGATTGGCCGGGGAAAGCTGGGCGCGGAAGGTGTCTACCTCAGCAAGGAATATATTTACACCCCTGCGCGTGGTGACAAACAACTGCCCGTCTTTACCGGAAATAACCTTTCTTACATCTAAGATGCTCTTGTCGTTTAACATCGTCTATCCTCCCTCCTTATAGCGGCGCAAAGCGGAAACCAAAGGCATAGTACCCTTTTTCCAGTGCGTCGATGTCGTCTACAAACACCCTAAACCATGCGCTGTCGCCCTGGGGTGCGTTGTCGGGGTCAATTTCAACATATGCGCCGGGCAGAAGTTTTCCCTCAGCCACCATTGCATTACACACGTTGTTGCCCAACTGGATGACCGTCATGCGGCCATCGTCATCATTGTTGATTCGCCCCATGAGCGGGTCAATGGTACGGACGATGCGGTCAAACAGCTCAAAGCGAACTTTGGCGCGTTTGATTTTCTTCCACCCCACATCTTGTGTGCCGCGAGGAAGGACGAGGGTATTGATGCCCTGCTCCACCCACACGGTGTTAGCCGCACTACGGGAGAACAGCAGCATCCCGCTTAATAGCGCAGATTCAATTTGGTGGTTGCGCAGGACTTCGCTCAAATCCACCGCATTGGTTACCCCGAGCCGGGTTATGGCCTCGTTGGAAGGTGTACCCGCAATCATGCCGGCAACCCGCGCCGCCGCCAAGTACCCCTGATGGGTATCGCCAGACATGTCAACAAACCCGTTACCGACATACACCATTTGATAATCGTTGTATGCGGCGGCGTGAAGTTTGCGTGTGTCAAAGGGAACTGCGTCGTCCCCGGTCCCCGGCTCACCAATTACACCAAAGGTGAAAGCACCATTTTGGAATATCCGGTTAAGGAACATCTGCGTCATCATGTGAATGGCTGTGTCGTTGGTGTCAATGGAAAGTACGTTCCACCGCTCGGACTCTAGCACTTCATATGCCCGCGAATAGGCAGCCACATTAATAACCGGGTCAGTGCCGGGGGTGATGGGGGTTTGCGTAACTGTTGCCAATGCCCCGGTGTTGGTTGCTACTCTCACCAGCTTAAAGTAATTACTGCCACGGGCAGCCACGGCTTCCATCAGCGCATCCACTTGACCTGCGAGGTCTGTAGATGCAAAGGTAAACCGCTCAATAGCCTCCGTACCATCAGTGAGCAAGAATTCACTCAAATTGTCGGGGTCGGCCAGGGTGGGGCGTATGGTGGCAAAGAATGCGCGGCTTCCGGGGTACAGCATGACAATATTTACTGCCGAGATGTTATCATCGTCGTACAACGTCAAATTGCCTTCTGTGCCACCGCTACCCAAGCGGATGCCGATAGCCCGGCGTGTGCCGCCTCGGAATTGCTCAAAGGGGACTTCCGTTGTGCTGTTGGGTCCGCCGTCGCCATAGAATCGGGCAATATCTTCATGCCCCTCAAATATCATGGGTTTATCCAGCGGCCCCCAGTCAGAACGAAACACCGATGCACAAACGCCGGGGTCTGCCCCGGCTATGGGTCGTAAACCACGATTCCAATATCGCAAATAGGTGCCGGGTCGCACCTTCTGCTCACCGATAATAAAAAAGCCGGACATTTACTTCACCTTCCTTTCCGAAAATGCTTTGACTATGGTCTTGGCCTCTGTCAAAGTGCATTTTTCTTTTTTCGCCAGCTTGAGGGCGGCCATCACCAACTCGGGGGCGAAATCAAAGTGCTGCCATGCCGCATCTGCCAATTCACTGGCATGATAAACGGACTCCACCACAGGCGGTTTTTTATCCGCCGGGGGATTTTTCGTTGTTTCTTTCATGTAGCGTTACCTCCATTCCGAATGATTGATTTGCGATTTGCATGTTTCCGACAGTCAAGCCAGCCTCCAGTTTCCTATGAGATGCCAGCACCCCATATTGGCCGGACAAAACAAGTTGCCCCTCCCGCAGGGGGTCTGCGGCGTGTCGGATTTTTATTTGCTTTGCCAGCATGGGAGAGCCATCAAGCAGGACAACTTCACCCCAAAGCTGGATTAATTCAATTAATGCCTTTGTCCAGCGGTTACGCTCCGGCACACTAACTGCAATCAGATGAGCGGCAAATTCCCCCGTGTACCAATTAACTGCGAAGGACTGTCTGTCGCTTGAAGCGGCACTTTCAAACCGCCAATAGAGAGCCGGATTTTTATCCGTAGGCTTCCATAGGGGGGGTATTTCGCCGTAACCGATAACCGTTACATCCGGGAAGTTTGCTTTTGTCCACGCATTTAATCCAAGTATTGGATCGGGGTCGGTGGTTAACTGCTCCGGGAAGGATAGGAGGTCAAAGGTTACTGATATGCCGAATACCTCGGGGGATGTGTTGCCACCCTGGGTAGAGGGCATCTCGAAGTTAAACGCCTCAGATAGATTCCATAACGCACACACCGTAGGCTGGCCTTGTGGCGTGTAAAATGTGCCGTCTATCAGCTCAATCACGCGCTTTTCAATATCCTCGGGCATTGCCACGCTTTCACTGGTTGCCCAAATATTGACCACCATAAGCCCAGAGGATTTGCGCTCCGGGTCATAGCGCATGTCGATGTTGTAATCTATTCGAGGAAAGCACGGTTTCCGCCATCCGGGGTCTGTGTCCTGCGGAGCTTTTTGAAAGAAAAAGGCGGGCTTGCCCTTGTACTCGGTCAACATGCCCGCCATTTGCGCGTCACTTCGGATTTGTTGTGCTAAAAGCCCGTCAAGCATTACCTGCCCCGTTTGCAGCCGGATTGTAATTGATGGTTACAAGGTCGGACGACCACCATATTTCCCACACGCCGATTGCCACATCACCCGCTTCGATGGTGAAAAAGCTGGTGGCGGTGTTTTGTACGTTGCTAAACAGGATTTGCACCTGTGACGGCTCTACGCGGGTGACAATACCATTGCGAAGCACTGTTTCGTTTGCCCGGCGGATGCGGATTAAATCTCCACGCGCTATGATGTTCTTATCAAACATGGGGACAGCTTGGTTTACTACCAATGCCATAAAAACCACTCCTTTCTACAGATTAAAAGGCTTGCGGAATACCCGCATTATTTCCGGCATTGCCCGGTCGCGGATGGATTGCTTGAACGGTCGCGGGGCCATTTTGCGAGTTCCGTTTTCCAACAAGTCACCTAAAAGCCAGCGACCTACTTTCAAACTGCTAACAATAGCCGATATTGCCCTGAAGCGGCTTCCATGTTTTTCAACATGGGTTTGCGGCCTCCATGACATTCTAAATATCCCCGTTCTTACTGCCGGAGCTTCTCCCGGAGCCGATGCCGTCCACCGTCGGCGGGTATGCGGAACGCGATATTTAATTCCACTGCGTTGTCCACGAAGCACATGGAGCGATGCGCTGCGCAAGTGGTTACTTGCCTGTGAAGAACGACTAATCACTTCGCGTTGCACGTTGGAAACCACCCCGCGTACACGGGGAGCGATTGATTGCGCTACTCCCATCAGTTGCTCACATCCCTTCGGTCGTTGCAATAAAATATGTTCCAGTGGCTTATATCGCCCGGATCATATGGAATTGGCGCAACATAATAACGCTGCCCTGTGTCGGTGCGTTCAAACATACAACCGGGCAAAACCGTAAACGGTGGCCGATGTTGCATGATTATTTTGTGGCTCACAGGATGATTAAGCTGCCGCCAGCGTTGGGTCTCTTCAGGCCGGGCTTGTGCCAAAATAGCCTTTATATTCCCAAGCGGTACATACTGGTTAACCAATCCCTCGCGGCCATTGTCGGTGCCACGGGTTTCCGGCGCATATACGGTAAATCCCCGCAATTCTTGCCCCGGCAACATCATGACATTTCCAGAAAACATGCCGCACCTCCTTAATCACCCATATTGTGGAAAGGGAACGCATTGCCTTTTTGTCCGGCAAGTTGCGCCCGGCGGTTGGGCATCATGTCCGTGTGGAAATACGGGTGTTTTCGCGCCGCGCTGTCGGCCATGGAGGGGACACATGAGTTGGCAAGCCACTCCTTGCGTAGCATCTCATATAAAGCCTTCCAATGTTCCGCTCGGTCACCCAAACCATAAGTCAGCACATCAATTTTCGTGTTGACTTGGTAGGATAGCTTGAGCAGGATAGCTTCCAAGATGTTAAGTTTGGCACCTAGCCATGCACGTTTTCCGTGGGCAATACCCTCCAGCATTGCCGTGTATTCCTCGTCAGAGAGGGCGCAGGTTGTCGCGCCCCCTTCAACCGAGGTGTCACCCAGCTCAAATCGCATCTGGTCTTTGCCATACTTGCGGATTTGAGTGGGGTCATAAGAAAATGTCATAAAATCACCCCTTATGGGTGTTCATGTGAGCAGTTAGTCCTCGTTGCGAAGAAAATGAGCGGTCACACTCCGGGCAGGGGAAAGGCAGGTCTTTTTTGTCGCTCCCCGGGTCATTGATGGCATCGTCCTCTTCGAGGTCGCCCTCTGAGCCGTCGTTGCCTTCGGGGTCGTCTTGTGGCGGGTTGCTTCCCTCTGCTTCGATTTTCGCAACAGTCTCCGTTAAAAACTTCACGCGACTCATGCATTCAATCATGCGCTCGGCAAAGCTGGGTGGGTCGCCTTCGTGGGTTACCCCCAATGCACTTTCTAGTCCTTCCAAAAGCCCCGTAAACGCTTCGATGGTTTTGTTCATGTCTGCGTCGGGGGGTGCATCAGCAGGGGCAATAGCAATGCGGCCGCTTTCAATGAGCCTTTTTGCGCTCCCGGGGGCGATTACGTCGCCGGGGATTTCCTCGCCAATCACATACGCCCTGTCGAAGGTGACAGGGCGCGTAGCTACATATTTAACCATCACGACACCCCCTATTGTCCGGGGAGGGTAATGGTGCGGTTGGCAGGGCTTACGCAGTTCTTAAGGAACACGCCCAAGTCCGGCGCGGCAATTTGGTGGTCGGTGGAAAGCAAGCCTTCCATGAAATCGGTGTGCGATGCCGGGTTGCCCTGATATTGCTGCATGGCAATATATTGCCCATTACCCAGCATATCCCATGCGAAGGTGTAACCAGCACTGGGCTCTTCGATGGCCGGGGCATTCGTGGTGTAGCACAATAGCAAGCTATTGGGGTCACACACGAATTGCAGGTCGTTGTCTTTACCCATAGGGGCCTTATTCACAACGGACTCCGCTACCACATATTCGTCAACGCCAAACAACTGCGCCAGCACGTTTTCCGTCACGTTTGCGGGGTTGGCTTCGCTTCCCTGGTATTTAATGCGCTCTAAGATGGCCGGGTTGGTTTTCAATTTGGCATGGGCATTCATACCGATGCCAATTTTATTAGGCTTCCGCAGGCCGAACATACGCATGGCGACCGTCAAGCTGTAGAACAGTTGCACCGGGTCGCAGTTGTCGTTGTCAAAATACCAAAACTGGTTGCCGGTGGGGGTAGTGTCCGTGCCTTCGTACACATGGGTCCACGATGCGGGGTTGAAATATTTATTCGCCCACAGCACATCAAGGTGCAGGTTCATCTGCTCGGCAACAAAGCGCGCTTTACCACGGCGGGGGTCAATCGGACCCGGCGCGTTAGTACGCTGGAAGTTGACGGCAGAGATGCGGTCTATCCCCGTGATTACTTGGTCAACCTTGCAATCGTAGGAATGGTCGAGCTTGCCGAACACCGTCGGAGCTACATGACCGAATTCGGGCTTGCGGCCTACACCCAGCCGGGTAAGGTCGCCCTTGTCAAATTCGTAAAATTTGGCCGTGCTTAACGGCACCGGGACGATGGGGAACAGTCTGCGGGAAATAAACCCCGCCGCCGATTGGAAAAACGCCAGACACAGATTGGTAAGGTAAATGTGCGGCTGGAATATTCCCTTTTGGATGCTTTCTTGGATTTGTGCGTTTGTTAATTGCTCATTCATGTCCTTTTCCCTCCTCTAGGCCGCGTAGCCCATAAAGTTTATTTGCACTTGGATAATTTCGCCCGGCGCACCTGCAGCGGTAAAAGCCCTGCCGAAAATACCGTCGCCGGATGTAGCCGGTACTACTACGCCGTCGGCGTTAACCGTTAGCAGGTCACCTTTGGCGATAATCGCCCCGGCCTCCACAAGGCCGATGTTTTTTATCAGAATGGATACTTGCGCTCCAGCGGTGAGCGGCTCCATAGTGCTACTCAGCACCACGCCAATGGCGGCATCGCCAGCGGTGGCAAGGACTACATTGCCATTCGTATCGTACATGACGGCACGGTGAGGCACATTGGTCATGTCGGCCCCCAGCGTTTCCGCAATGGTGGGGGAGTTATTTATCATGGCGTTAAATCTTCTTACACCGGCCATTAGTTAACCCTCCTTTGTTTCGCATATTCCGCTTCATATTTAGCGGCCAGCTCCGGATTTTCTTCAAACGCCTTAACCAGCGCATCGGCTTCGCTCATGCCGCTGTTGGCTTTGCGAATTTCGGCGGTCTTGGCGGTCAATTCGTTGCCGGAGGCAATGCCCATCATGCTCCGCGCCGAGCCAATTTCACCGAACATACCGGATTTTTCTACGAGGGTCAGCTGCTCATCCAGCAACGCCACGTAGTCGTCGTACACAGTACCGCCGGCCTTTTTCAGCTCGTACAGCTTGGGGGCAAGCTCATCGGCTTTTTTACCCAGCACTTCATATTTCGTGGCGAAGATGCTAAGGTCTTTTACTTCGAGGCTTTTTTGTAGTTCCTCGTTTTGAGCGGTCAACGCTTGGATATCCGCGAGGGCTTTTTTAACCTCGGGATGCAATTCCGGGGCTGCTACGTTGTCGCCTGCAGCCGGTGTAGCTACCGGGGGCGTTTCCGCAGGGTTGCCATATTTTTTTTCTATGGCTTCCAGTGCGGCCAGTTCCTCCGGGGTCAACTTACTCTTGTCGATGTTCATGGTGTTAAATTCCTCCTCTACTTGGGTTGTTTTTTCCACCCGTGCCGGCGGCTCTCCGCCGCTTTCATCGGGGATGATTACATACTTTGCAATGAGTTCACCGAAGGCCGCATCAACGGCCGCGGATTTTTCCACCGCCACCGCTTCCTTGGCACTATTCCCGCTTGCCCAGCCAGGAATGGCATTCCGCATGGCTTCCGCAAATTCGTCAAGGCTTTGGAACATCTTTTCGCGCTTGTCATCTTCGCCCATGTCGCTTTCGCAAATGATGGAACATAGGCTTTCGGAAAACACATAGCAGAAATTCCACGCCTCATTTGACAAATCACGTAGGCGGTCAAGCAGAGCCTTGTCGTCAAAAGTCATTGCCTCCTTTGCCACCGGTTTGCCTTTTCCGAATACGCCAGCTACGGCGGCAATCACCCTCTGCATTACCGGTTCGCCCCCTTCATCGCCCTTTCGTTTGAATAGACGAATGTGCGCGTCCGGGTTTGCTCCGGCATCTACAAGGTCGGTGCTGGTGATTTTCAAATCCTTTAGCTTGGCTGATTTTCTTCCCATAGGCTATTCCACTCCTTTCTGCCCTATTTTTGGGCATATAAAAAACGCATCTCTGCGCTTTTTTGTGGCTACGTACTGTCCATGCCGGCGGTTATGGCATCCACTGCCTTTGCCGCCCCATCTGAAGCGGGGGCAATGTCACCGTCATATTTTCGCGCCATAGCCAAGAGTATGAGCTGATGATTAAATTCGTCGCTCAGAATTTCTTGTATGGCAACGATATCTGCCGATGATAATTTTTCTTTGTATTCCGCTAAAAAATCCTCGTAGTCATACCGGGCATCCGCTTCACTTTTTACGAGCTTGTGTATGCCGGCCGCTACATCATGTTTTGCCGCCATTGAATCGCCTCCTTTCCCATAAAAATAACGCCCTGCGGCGTTTGCTTGATTAATTCGTTGGGTACGCGCTTTGCTGTTCGATAATTTTCACCATGAAGCGCATATTCCCTGTGGGCGCGGCTGGCGTAGTTAGTCGGAGCGTTGGGGCATCATCAACAGGCGTTTGCACTCGAAACAGTGTAGATGTTTGCGTTCCGTATGTCGTGGAAATCCCCGCACCGTCCACATCAAAGTTGGGGGAGCTGGAATAAATCACCGTGGAAATCGTCGTGCCACCGAACAGCGGGAATGCGCCAACGACATTATTCAAGGGATTGGATGACATATTGTGCATTTGCCAGCGGAATTTATAAATCGTGTTCAATAGCGCGTTTGCGTTTTGGTTTCCCGCCAGCCCATAAGCCGCGCCGTTGATTATCGCTTGCGGCATAATACCGTTGCCCACGCTTGCGCTTGACCCTGTTATGCCGCTCATGGCACTTATCACAATCTGATAATCTGCGCCATCTTTCAACACTATACCCGTGTCGATTGATACAGGTGTTCCGGGTGAGAGCTGTATTTGGTCGTTAAAGTAGACCGTCTGCGCCACGCCAACTGAGCCGCCACTGGTAGTTTTTGTCCTAAATATTGCTAGAGTTGCATCCCCCGGATCGTCGCCTGCGTAAATTGCCAGTGTCCCCTGCGCATCATTAGCCCACGAGCCACCACCAATAAGGGGAATGCTTGATGCAAGCCGCGCCTTTGGGATTGGCGTTTCGCCGTTGATGCTGGTGGACAGGATTATGTCATTCGGTAGCGTCTGCGTAAGGTGGCCTGATAGCACGCGATTGGTTTCGGTGATTTGACCATTGAGCTGCTGGATTTGTGTTTGACGACCATTGGCCTCTTGCGATATTGCTTGCACAATTTGCTCATTACGAGCAGTTGCTTCATTGGATATTGCTGTTTGCAAGCCCGCAAACCGCTCATCATGTGCTTCAGGACTGGTATTATGTGCTGATATAGAATTATTAACCTGCCCTATGGTTACGCCCCCGGAGCCGTCCCCAGCCAGCTCAACCACAAGGGGGTCATCGGGATATTGCTTTTGAATGCCTCCGACCGTTGTCCAGCGGAAGGACACAGCCCCATTTCCTATTTCGTCAGCGGTTACCACCACGACTTGGTGTTGCCCCCGCATCATTCGCTCCACCACGAGGATATTACCGAACACACCGACTACGGTGCCGGCAATTACTCTGGCGCGGCTTCCTGCATAGGCGATGCGCACTCCATTTCCTGCTTCGATTGTCGAAGGGTCAAAGCTCCACATCATATTTACACCTCCACACGCTGGGCAGAGCCTTCGATGCTAAACATCGAATACTCGCCTGTTTTTATTTTCTTCCAAACTTCATCGTCATCAATGCGATACCCCACCCACCAGCCTTCCGGTATAATGCCAACGGGAATACCCATTGCGGCGGCTTTCTCTTTGGTGAACACAACGGACTCTACCAAGCGACCGACCCCGCCACGCTGGTGCATCTCTCCGGCTGTGCCAAAGTCGAGAGTATATTCGTAGGCGGCCTTTTCCAGCACCTCGGTTTCGATAATGTCGCGCTGATGGTCTTCTATGACTTCCCCATCCACACGCGCCGCAACGGAAGCCCAGCCAAATACCAGCCGCTGGTCGTCCTCAGATTTTAGAATAGCAAAGGCGGGGCGCATGTCTTTCATGCGTTTAGAAAGTGGCTCATCACCACGCGCCTCGCGGATGGCGTTTAGCTTGTCAGTTGCCGCTTCAAAGATGCCAGTTTCGCCATGCATGGCAGCCAGTCTACGCGCTGATGCCAAACCCTTTTCAGATACGACCCATTTCCCGTCAGCATCTTCATATTTGAATGGATAACGCCGTCCTTCCGGGTCAAGGAAGGCATGAAGCGGCATCTTATCTCGGGCTTCTGTACCCACTGCCGGCGGATTCCATTCGCTTACGTCTTTATAAATCGTTACAGACAATTTGCATATCTGTTCAAACGTTTTGGCGGCCATGTTTGCCTCCTTCGACAATAAAAAACCGCCACAGCCTGTGACGGTCGATAAGTTCAATGGGGTTATGTTTATGCGTGTTGCAACAACTCATTGAATGTGCGGGATTTTACCACTGATTGCGATTGGCCTTCCTGCTCGTTCCAAAAGCTATCAAATAAATCACCAAATCCGGCGCGGGTTTCGGCCATCACAAGGGGAGTGCCGCGCATTTTTGCAAGCCTCATAACCTCGCGTTGTGCCTGGGCAGTTTCAAATGGCAACCCAATATCCATCACGCTATTTACCAGCGCGGCGAATTCATTATCTGTCCCAGTGCGGAATATGACCCACGCTTCATCCGGCTGAGATTGTGCCAGTTCCTCCATCTTGGCCATAGCTTCACTAAGGCCGCCACCACAAGGGCAAGGAGCAGCGTTCATCTGCTCGTTCAACTTCACAACATCACTTACGGCTTCTCTGAGGGTCATTTCTTCACCTGCTTTCACTGGTTATAACTTGGCGCGATGGAGCTGATAATTCCATCGGTGTATAATACGCGAACATTAACGCCTTGATACACAAATTCCTTTGCGCGACCGCTTACGCTTACACCACGGTTTGCTGTGGCAATTCCCGCTGATAAGATGGTCTGTTCTGACCACGTTTCAGGAAACCATGCTTGCAATTCCCCGACGCGCTTAAATGGCTCTTTGTGGCTTGGGATATTTCCAAACACCACACCATTTGAGGTAGTGCGGGTCGTGTTAGCAATAATGCCGCGCCCTCGCAACCTTGCAATGGCAGTATATCCATGTGCGCCGCCGGTTATCCGCCCCACTCTGTTAAAGTCACCGTGTATGGCGTGATTCAATGCCGAACGCCCCGGTATTTCTATCCCGCGCAGGTCAATATCTCGCAATGGTCTATGAAAATCCTCCGGCGCAAGCAGTCCTGCATCGAAGAGCGCGGCTTTTGTCTTTCCACCGAAGAATTGTATTTTCTGCTCCTCAGTGGCAGTTGAAAGCCATCCCCAAGGATTATCTGCATCAACCATGCCATCCCCACCTGCGACAATCATACCACTCGGTTGCCGTGGTTGCAAGTTAGAAGTGACTTCCACGAAGTCTACCGCGCAACGGCACTGAGGATGTGCCGGGGGCATTTTTGCCGGAGCGGGGGCTCTTCCCGCACCGTTGGCCGGGAAGGCGAAAAAAGCGTTCATGTTAATTTCCACGCCATCCAAAGGGGCGCAAATAGGGCATACCCGCTCATCATCGGCAGTTAGCCATATTTTAATAGTGTCGCCTATATATCCCTGTTCTTGGGCGGCCTCCACCGCGCCAAAAGCCCCCTCGTTATAAGCCATCGCCAGTTCCGTCCGGGCGATATTCATGGCACGATAACGGTGCTGACGAGCGGCATAAGTGGCTGCCATGCGGTCGGCGCGGGCTTCTGCGGCTCTTGGGGAAAGCCCCTCCTCCACGCCACCCATCCACACGGCATTCCAATAACGTAGGTTTGCCTTTGCCTGTGGCACGGTGAGGCCGATGGTAGGCCGAATGACCCGGGAAAGCACATCGGCAGTAACAGCAAATTCCGGGTGAGCGGAAAATTCTATCATGGAACGCACAGCATTGACTTGGGTATTGGAAAGCAGTGTCACCATTTCCGCAGTGCGTTGGCGGATATATTCCCTCATGGCTGCCGTGGCCGGGTCGAAAATCAAGCCGGGAAATCTGCGCTTCAGCTCCGCCGAGGCAAAGTGCATCATCTTTTCCCATTCGGGGGCAAGCTGATTATTTACCAGCTGGGCATATTCCATCCGCCACCGGGCAAGCAAGGCACTGGAGGGATTGTGCGCTACCAGCATATGGCGTATATCGGCGTAACTTATCGCCTCCCGCTGTTCATCCCAAAAGCGGGTAAGGAAATCCATAGTGCGGGGCTCTTCTGCATCCAAGAAAGCACGGAGGCGTTGCAAGGTTTCTTCTTTTACGCCGTCGGCCTTGCATAGCGAGGTAATCCCTCCGCGTGCTTTCGTAAATTTGAACACAATTATTCCCCCTCGGGAGCCTCCTCGCTTTCTGTTGCCACAGAGGGCGGCTTAGTTGAAACATTGCCCAGTCGGGTAAGGCTGACGGCAGGCTCACGGGTCGCGCCGTAGGTGGTGGATGGGTCGCGTTCGGGCAAATTGGCTACCATGCGAACATGATCCTCCAAGTCCTCATCCGGCGTAAGCACACCGCTTAGCACCATACTCTTTATGAAGTCCCCAAATTCTTTGAGGTTATGGGATTCGATTTCGCCGTTTATCAGCTCCGGATACGCAGTTATGCCACGAAAGGCATCGCCGTTCATCCGAATAAGGCGCGGAATGGCTTGTTTGTTAAACACTTGGCAAATCATCTCAAGGTACGTTCCCATCGCCACGCCAAAGAGCTGTGTCTTGTCGTTGGACAGTGCGAAGCTCCCCACCTTTTCATGTCCCAGCAGAATAAAATCAGCCAGCAGGGTCATAGCGATGCGATTATCGTACCGTTGAATAATATCGTTGGTGTTGAATTGGCGATTGCCGCCACTGTTGACGAGTTCAAACGTCCAGCCGTGGGGAAGCACCAGACCCTCCCGTTCGTCACGCCTCACACTTTGCACGATGCGCTCGGCCTCCAGCAGTGCCGGTGTGGGGGTCATAGTCTCGTAATCGTATAAAGCGGTGCCTTCGGGAGGCTGGATAAAAGGCAAACCCGCAAGGTCGCGCTCTACACCAATGCCCTCATATTCCCTCACACGCCGCTTAAAATACCAGTCCTGATAAGCATTTCGTAACAGGCTACGGCCTTCGGGATTAGCTTTTCGGCTTCGGGTTTTGAAATGCAATGCTTTTTCCATAGGAATTGTCGTCATCTGGAAATGGGGCGGGGCCATCTGCACCATGCCAAGCAAGGTGTCACGGTCGTCATATTGCCATTCCCAAAGAGTGTCCTGGCTTCGGATGGGGAGCTTGCGCCAGCCGATAAGCCCGTCATCGTGATTACTGCGCGTATTGATATTTCCGGTTGCGCCCATGCGTCGCTTATATACAATTTCGTGAAGGCTCCAACCAAACACGATGAACGACAGCACTTCAGATATGAAGTCCGTCCACGCATCCTCCATGTCGTGCATACAGGAATATATAAATTCTGCGGCGGCCTTGTCAGCAGCGGTATTGCCCGCTTCCTTGACCGTCCATTCCACTTGCCGCATGAGCATTTCAATGGCAAAAAGCACCGCGCCGATGATGTCGTCATTTTCGGACATCTCTTTGTAGACCTCGACCCCGCGCCTACCGTGTAGCTCCTTTAGGAATTCCTCATAGAAAATGCCGGAGCCCATGCCGCCGGAGCCAAAGCGATACTGCCCTAAGCGTCCGATTTCGTTAAATGCACTGCTTCTTGATTTTTCCATGAGCTACCTCCACTGGCTTTCTTTTATCAAACTACTGCTGGCGTTGCCCAACTGTTGGGCGCGTTTTGTTGTATCTACATAACAGGCCAACCCCACCGCATCCGCTCTATCCGGGGACGGTAAACCGCGCTTTTTCATCGTTTTTTTATCTTCCAAGATGATTTTCCCTCTGCTGTTGAGGCTATACTTGCGCGTTGACAACTGCGCCACCAGCTCCGTATCGTTGGGAAAAGCCAGCGCACCTTCCATAATGTCGTCCCGCATCTTTGCCCATAGCCATGTCCCCATATTTGCGTAATTTTCTGCGGCGTTCTTATTGGGGATGCTGCCCCCAAAGTTAATGGGAATAATGTCCATGCGTCCCAGCTTCTCTTCGACCCTAACCTCGTCCAGGCGGTCAGTCACGCCACCGCCAAGCCCGGTGTCGTCGATGTTGACGGTTATGCGCCCTCGATATTCCGGCCGGGCGGCCATTGTTTCCCGATACAGCTTCACAATGTCACCCACAGTCTGCATAAGATTTTGTCCGTGTCTAACCACAGGTATGGTGAGGGCGTTCCCCTCGCGCATTGCAATAACCGTTTTATCATCACCATAACGGGCGACATCCACCCCGAAGGTGATGCTCCCGCTAAAGTCAATTTCCGTGTGCATTGCCATCTCTGCCATAGTCAGCGTGATAAAGGCATCTTCATCCGCTATAGGAAATTCCCCATAAACACGAACGCGCACCACATTGGACTCCTCGCCATATTTGGCGATAAGGAAATCAATATTTTCCTTATTTGTGCGGGGACTGTCGAGCGACGATACTTTATGACAGCGATACCGGGTGCAGTCAGCGTGAAAGCTGTTATAAAATGTGCCGCTGGTCTTGGTAGGATTTCCGAACATAGCCAGTTTGTTATTTGGGCCGGACAGCGTACCTTGTATGGCTTCCATAATTGCGTCTGCTACTCCGGAAGCCTCGTCAACAAGGAATAGCATGTAATCTTCGTGAAAGCCCTGCATGTTTTCCGGCTTGGTGGCCGTCCGTGCTACAGCAAACCAGCGTTCCTCTTCCCCGACCACACTTAGCCGTGTTTTCGTCCATTTCAATATGCGTTTGAGTAGAGGGCTTTTGGATTGCCACTTCGACACCTCAGCCCAAAGCACATCACGAAGTTGCTGAAGCGTAGGAGCGGTCGCTACCACACGCGCATATTTGAAACACGCGAGAAACCATAACAACGCCACGGCCTCTATGCTCGTTTTACCAACACCCTGCCCGGAGCGGACGCTAATGCGCGGGTATTCGGCAAGGTCGCGTAATACTTGCCGTTGCCACTCGTCCGGCTGGAAATTACACACCTCTTGGGCGAACAAAACCGGGTCTTTACGCCATATGCGGCGTTTTGCGGAAAACTTCTCACGCCTCGTCATCGGCAAAGCCCCCCAGCCAATCATCTACCAGCTCAGAATCTGCGTTGGTAGATTTCATTTTATGCAGCTCCGCCATTCCCTTGCGGACACCAGTCAGAACGCGAGTAAGAGAATTGTCGAAACGGTCGGCACGATTGACACCAGCATCAGCCGTGGTTTGAGTGCCGACTGGCATTTTCCCTACGCCCAGCCCTTGCACCTTTATCACATTATCAACCACCATACCGCTGGGGGCGGTTTCGGCTGCCATTACGCGCTGATTCATTCGTCGAATACGAACGCGCTCAAACAAAAGGGTCTGCTCCATTTCGCCAACAATATCCAATGGCTCATACAGCAGGGCGCGCTCCTCGTCCGTGAGGTCGCCATACCGGAGCGTTTCATATTCCCCCGTGGTGACGGCTTTTTTGTTGCCTGGTGGCCCCCCATTGCCGCCGGAATTGCCCACGGCGTTTTTGTTTCCGGGTCGGGCTTTTGGGTGTTGCGTGTTGGTTTTCGGCACTGCCGACACAGAGGGGCGAGAGGCCGCCGCCGCGCCGTCATTTTCCGAGGCATTAGTTGTAGGATTATTTTTGATGGGCTTCCGGGTGGTTGCCCTTTTCCCTTGTGGGATTTCCGAGCGTTCGGTTATTGTTTCCGAGCGTTCGGTTACTTTTTTTTTGACCCCCCAGCCCTGCTCTGCCTTACAGCGGCGCACGGTGCCTTCGGGTTTGCCCATTGCTTTGGCAATATCGGTCAGCTTTTCCCCGGCGTGATACCGACGTTCGGCTTCGATACTCCACTCGCTCCGTGGTCGTGGCATCACTCCTCACCCCACTTTTTATATGGCACGAGAAAAACCCCCTCGCGGGGGTCTGCTCGGATTGCGTTTGGTTTTATTTTTCGTATTCGCCGCGCTGGAAAGCCCAGTCGGTGAGTTCGGTCAATTTGCTGACCATGTATTCCGCGCTTCCTACATGACCCCAGTTTATATCTTCCGGGCTTTCTCCCATGTGGTCGTCCACGTAGTTTTTAAGTTCTGCGAGGCGTTCCGTGGCCTCGGCTATCTTATCCATAAATGCTGCCAGAGCTTGGTCGTTGTTTTTCATTTTCGCGCCCTCCATCTTAATTGGCTTTCGGATTAACACCCATTTCTTTTATAAGTGCATTCATATCGGCACCGTGCGTATCCTTTAAATAAATATCAGCCTCGGAAATAAACTTGCTAACCGCTTCTTGAATTAATGCATTACGCGTGAATTTTGAATTTCCGATGGCTGAAAAAATGCTTACCACTTTATCAATCTGTGCCAGCGTTATATCCTCCAAGTACAAGGATATTTGTTTTTTGGGGCCGTTGCGTTTGATTAGAACTTTAAAATGGTCGTAGTTTTTCATTTTCGTGTCCTCCTAGGGGATTGTTTGTGCGTTTCCGCTGGCACATTAATCACTTAGAAGGGGATTATTAGCAAGTTAATTAGGGGCAAATTCGGGCTTATTACTATACAATCTTTGGGGCGGTACCGCGCCCGATTTTGTGACATGAAACAAGCCGACCGTGGGAGCGGCCGGCTTGCGTGTGGTTGGTGTTTTTATGCGCTTATGGCTCCCGGGGTTTCGTCTTTGGGCGGGGCTCCGTTCTTCCAGCTGCTATTGCCCTCCAGCTTGGAAAGAAGCACCCGGCGCGAAACCTTATGCTCGACCCCTATGATGCCGAGGGAAAGCAGGAAGCAGCGGAAGGCGTATTTTGGTGACCCCTCTATGGGTTTCGCTTTGGCGGTGACACGCTTCTTGGCTTTGGCGGTCGCGCAGAGGTGGCTTATGAGTGTGGCGTAGGCTTCGGCTTCCTCGGAGGTTGTTTCGTTAAACCAGGGGAAGCGCACTTTATCATCTATCACCTGTATGGGCAGCTCCTCCGTATCGAGCGCGGCCTTGAGCAGTGCCTCCTTTGCGGTTACCAGCTTGCAAAGGTTGTCGAGGGTTTCCGGGGTGAAGCCTGCGAGGGGCATTTCGATGGTGAGCTGGTCGGCATCCTCGCTGGTGACGGCTGAGGCTTCGACGGTGGCGGCCGCTGTTGCATCGGGGGCTTCATCTTCCTCCGGGGCCAGCTCGTCGTATTCTGCGCTGACCGCAGTAAACTCGCTTTCGAGGATGCCGGCAAGTGCCTCGTTATTCGGCCCGGTGAGTACGCCTGTCTTGCCGATGGTGTATTCGCCTACTTGGTAGGCAAAGGATGGGGCTCCGAGGTACTTAGCTTTGGTGTTCAGCTCTTCGCTGATGGTTGCTACTAAGTTTTTGCGCTCCGCGCCGGAAAGGTTGTAATTGATTGTCATGGTATTACCTCCTGTTTTTGGGGCTCTGCGGCCCGTTTGGTGAACACATTAATCACTCGGACCGCCGATAATAGCAAGCGATTTCGGGGCTTAATACCTACCAAACATCAAGGAGGATTAGGGGTAGTAATTGTCGCATGTAAACAATCAATTTCACGGTACGGGGTAGTTTGGCCTCCCCGTTGCAGGGAAACGCGGTCGGGGGTGTTCGTCAGTTCAATATACCGGCGGACAATAACGTCGCAATATTTCGGGTCAAGTTCCATCAACCGGGCATCGCGCCCGGTTTGCTCGGCGGCGATTATTGTGGTACCCGAGCCCCCAAATGGGTCCAACACCACATCGTCGTGCCGGGAGCTGTTTAACAGGGCTTTGCCGACGAGAGCCACGGGCTTCATGGTGGGGTGTTCCGGGGAAACTTTGGGGCGCGGAATTTGCCACAGGTCGGATTGCTTCCTATCCGCCAGCGGGTAGAGCCGTTTGCCTTCGCGCCAGCCGTACCATAACGGCTCATACTGCGTATGATAATCCTTCCGAGAAAGGACGAGGCTGTCTTTTGCCCATATGATTGTGCTACTCCAATGGTACCCGGCTTGGCGCATGGCGTTCATAATATTGCCCCACTCCTGCGCACTCATCACGACGTAGGTCATACAACCGGGCTCGGAAACGGTAGCCATTGCGTTAAATGCTGCCAATAAAAAAGCACCGAAGTCGTCGGTACTCATTTTGTCGTTCATTATTTGCCGGGGCTTCCAGCTGGGGTGCTTGGCATCTGAGCCATAATCCACATTCCACGGCGGGTCGGTGAATACGCACCGGGCAATCGTGCCGTCCATGAGGGTCTTTACCTCATCGGAAGAAGTGCTGTCGCCACACATAAGACGGTGGCGGCCAAGATACCATATGTCGCCGCGCTGCGAGATAGGCGTTTCAATTTCTGCGGCGGCTGCATCTGCATCGAAGTCGTCCTCTTGGACTCCGGGGTCGCCCCCATCAGCTTCGGCAAATAACTTGTTGAGTTCGTCAACATCGAAGCCCATGAGGTCAATATCGAAGTCCAGGGACTTCAGCTCCTCGATTTCCAAAGCCAGCATCTGTTCATCCCAGCCGGCACTCAAGGCCAGCCGATTGTCTGCCAGCACATACGCCTTTTTCTGCGTTTCGGTAAGATGCTCCACGAAAACGCACGGCACTTCGGTCAAATTTTCGGCCCGTGCTGCGACCACCCGGCCGTGGCCAGCGATGATGTTGTAATCCCGGTCTACGAGGACGGGGTTTACGAAGCCAAATTCCCGCAAGCTGGCGCGGAGCTGGTTTATCTGCTCGTCGCTGTGCGTCCGGGCATTTCGCGCATAGGGGATTAGCCTCTCAACAGCTACCCGCTCCATGCGCCCGGTCATTTCCCTACCATTCATGTAATCTGCTCCTTCTTGTAATTAGAAGGGCGATGCAGTGGTAGGGTCTACGCCGCCTTTGTGGGAATAAAAAACCCGCGACCGTAGGGGCGCGGGCAGTTCGTTAATTTTTTCACGTTATCAGTTTACCACATTTGCTTTAGCGTGTCATTCGCATCTTTTTCGCATGGCTATTTTGCGGTGCGATTAAGACCGTCAATGCCGAATATTAGGGCGGTTAGGTGTTCTGCCGCCGCATCAACATCCCTGTAAATCGTGCTAGTTGTGACGTATTCATCCTCGGCAATTTCGGCATGGGTACGAGCGGTTTCCGATATAAACAGATGAAATATTACCCGATATCGGCGCGCATCTTCTTCTTTTAGAGAAGCGTCGCAGTAGGATTTGTATAAACCTATCATGGTGTCGATATGGTCTATAATAATCCGCGTCCGCACGGTACTTTGCCGGATACTCTCTATTCGGAAGCTGGAGCCGCCACTGCCGTTTATCATGTCGATAATTTCCGCGAAGGTGTAACCGCCATCTTCTTCGAGGGTGTCGGCATTATAAATAGCCATCTCGCAGTGGTCTTTCAAGGCGCGGTAATTATTGAGCAAGCGTTTTGTGTTTGCCCTCAGTCGTTTTTGCCGAAACTTGAAATCGGCAGTTTCTTTTTTACGCACCTCGTCCATGACCGCTGCGACGATTGTTTTCATGGATGCATCGTCTAATTTGATGGTTTTCTCTTTTTTTGACACGCCAATCCCTCCCGAAATCCCCACTTGCATTTTGTGGTAGGTCTGCTAAAATAAAGGTGTCGAGGCTTTACTTGTGCAGCTTCCTTTTCGGTTTCCGGGAGGGGCTGTTTTATTTTGCGTAAAGGTAACCGGGGTGAAGCTCCCAATAGTCACCATCAGGGCAGTCGGGCCGGCCACAGGAATTACCCTCGTCATCTTTGGCGTTTACGCAATATTGGCACTGGCCCAGCAAGCAGAGCCGCATCCCTGCAATAATATCCAGCAAGTAAGGTACGTCTTGCCGTGCATGGGCTATAAATTCAGCATCTGCGCTCCCTGTTGGACACCCATCCGAGAATAAAGCAATCTTACTGAATGGCTTAACTTGCGCCGAGGGTACGCCTACGTGATGTTCTTCATACTTTCGTTTATGAAAATACACCCACGGCCCCGGTGACGCGGCATCAGCTCTTGCTCGGATATCATCAATTCTCTTTTTGTCCATTACTGCCTCCATTCATAAACTAACCGTCGTAGCATCCACAAGGGGCTCCACAAATGCACCCACCGGGGGCATCTTCAAAGTCAAACAATGTCATCTGCATATTCGTAGCTTTATAAAAATCCTCCCATGACCATTTTCTGCCCAATCCCTTGACAGTGATAAGCGTTGGCGCGGCTTTTCGCTCAATTTCGACGGCTCTGTTAAATAGTTCCGGGTATTGATGCCAAAGCTGTTTAATTTCATGTTTTTTCATGGACGGGCAAAAGAAACAACTTGATTTTCCGGGGAGCATAATCCCTTCATCCATTATGACCTCGGCGCATTCATCCCGCGACCATCCCCAATCAAACAGCGGATAATGCACGATGTATTTTTTATTAACCTCATCATGCGGAATCGCGTGATTTACCCTCCTCGCTTCCCCGTAGTCATACCCAATGTACTTGTGGACCCTTTCGCCACTTGCCCAAATCTTTTTACATCTGATATGATTATTGCAATATTTATCCTGTGGGCTGATTTTGTGCTTGTGCGAACATTTTTTATATCCATATGCGATGGATGGCAGGGTATTAGAGCGTAAGCATTCATCTTCAAGGGTGAGACGTTTTCCGTCTTTTGTGTAATGACCAACCGGGGTTATCAACGGAAGCCCGCGCTCACAAAGCCATGAATTGAATACCTCAATAAACTCGTAGGTATAGGGCATTTCACTCCCCGTGTCTGCAAACAAGATGAGATCAATCGGAATATTTTTTTTGTACATACCAATTATCATTGCTGCGCTGTTTGTTCCTCCTCCAAATGAAACCACATGCACGATACCTACACCTCCTCATTCACATATTGAACGCCTAAACTTGCGAGGCGGCCACAATCCACGTCACAGATTTCTTCGCTACCATTAACTCCTTTTTTCACGCAACGCGCTCCGAAGTCGATATACCCGTCTTCGTCATCGAAATACCCGACCAGTAAAGCGCGGGCTCTATTTCTCGTTTCTGCGAATACAAAGCAGCACCAGTCTCCATTCCGAGGATAAACACAGTAAAGGCTCATTTCTTTATCCCCTTTCGTTTATTCCATGCTTCAGCCAACACGCGTCTATCGCCGTCATATTGAGAAAATATTTTGCAATCCATGCATCCACAAAACCACTTTAGTCGCCCGTGATTCCACCAACATGCTGGACCTCCACAAAAGGGGCATGGTTTTAATTTTGTACCGTTTTCCAACTTAATAACTCCAATCGGCGGCATAACCATTCCCTCCAATAAACTCTACATAAAAACGCTCCAATGCGGCTTCTGCCCGTGGTATGCGACCGCGCACCGTGCCACCACTCTCACCCATATGGGGGATGCCTGGGCGATGGAATGCTTGGCTAAGTGCCACGGTAGCGGCCACCACACACACGGCATATATGAAGCACTCCACCCCGGCTTTGCCTGTTTCGGCAGTCGTTCGCCACCATTGGACGTTCTGCCCGGTCATCAGCTCATGAAGCATAAATTCCAGTTGTGCATCGATACTGAGCCAGTCGCGCCCATGTTGGTGTGCGTGATTTTGCAAATTTACAAGGCGGTCACGATTCCATTGGGCTATGCCACGGGATGCACCCTCGTCACCAACGGCGGACGGGTTAATGTTATCGTGCGATTCGATTTGTAAATTGCCGATGATGGCGGCGGTGGCCTCCGGCGAAAATCCATGCCCCCGAAAGAAATTCCACACGATGGCGAGGTTGTCGCTAGGCGGCACGGGGAAGTCCGAGGGTAGAGGCTCATGCTCTATTTCCGCATCAAGCGCGACCATCGGCTCGTATGCTCCCACCGTGGCTTCCGGCACCAGCTCCTCTGCAGGAGGTGCTGGGTCATAGGCTGGGCTGGTATGTTCTGCCGTGAGGACTGCCGAGGCGGTTATTACAGGCTCACCCCCTGCGCTGGCAGTCATCCGCGCCATATGCACAAGCCCCTGCAGTGCAATCACTGCCCACACGAAAGCCATTGTCGCCACCATTGCGATAATCCAGTTGCGCGGCCACCTAAGTATTATTTCTTTCACATCACACCTTCCACGGGCATTGCTTGTGCGCATCTATATATTCAGCGCGTACATATTTTTGTAAGTTATCTTTTAAGAACACGGGTACCCCAGCGGCCTTGCAAGCATCTACAATGGCATATACCCATTCCGGCTTTGGAGTCGTGATGGGGTTTCGTCCGGTTTCCGCGCCGACGATTACCCAACGTATCCCATGTGGATTGCCAAGACCGTCTAATTCGATGGGTCCGTGCAATGGCTCTAGCGACACAAACGCATTGCATGGTTGCGCATAAAAATCAAGTCCATCAGCTTGCTTGTCGAATGAATCTTGATTGGTTGCCGATACACCAAACCACCAATTTCCGTGTTTTTTGCCCTTTGCAAGTAAATAGCTGAGGCAGTCATATCGCTGGGCATTTTTTGTAAGAAACAAATACCGATGTTGGGGAGCGGCTTCGCAAGCCCTAAACACCTGCTCGATCCATTCATCCGGCACCCAGCTTCCGAAGCCATCCGCCATGCTCCCAACAAATACATTCTGAGGGGTTTTTATTGTGGTTGGCTTGCGAAGGCGATAGCGATGGAGTGTTGGGATAAAGCCGAATGGATACGGGGCTTTCGTAATCTCACCTTTTTCTGTTTTGAAAGGTAACGGCTCTTCCAAGTCAAAAATGGGGTAATTTTTATCAGCAAGTGGGTGTATATATGCCTCATCCCCAGGTTGTAAAATTAATTCCCCCGGCCGACCGTGGGGGTTGTAACAGCACCCATTTGCGCGATGCCCCTCATGGAGGCAACCACGATAACGTCTTTGAAATTCATCTGCATAACAATACTCGCAATCGTGATAACAACCGGTGATAGGATTCCAAGTTCTGTCACACCAATCAATGTCGGTCTTATTCATCGCACAAATACCTCCTAACAATCGCTTCCACTTTGGCGACCGTGGCCGCGCCGATGCCCTTTGTTGTTTTAAGCGAAAGGATTATTCGCTCGACGTTTTGCTCACCTGTGGGGCCGCTCGGCTTTGGGGGCGCAGTTTTTCGGTCGGCATATTCCACCAGCTGGCGGTCAGTCATTTTGCGGAGCGTAACAGCGCGGTCATGGATGGCGCGTTCCTCCGGGGTGCGTCTACAATTTCGCTTTGCCATATATGTCCTCCTCGAGGTAATATTGAAAATCCTTATAACTTGTTCCGCGCTTCATATGCGCCTCTATCGCTGGTGGCCGCTGCCATTGCCGCGCAAATTTATTCCAGTCTGGCTCATACCTAGTTTTTGTTTTTGTGAAATCGCGCTTCAGCATTGCAAAGGGCATCGCGCCGGCATGGTAAATTTCCTGTAGTCGCGCTTCGTTTTTGTCCATGTCGTCACCGATGAGTGCGTAGCATCGTATTTTTTCTCGGTTAAACCCAGCTTTTGTGAGCTTTTCAGCGGCGGCCTTGAAACCGGGCAGAGCATCATCTGAATCACAGGCCAGCCAAAGTTCGTCAATCCGCAAGCTGGTTACATTGTCGATGAAATGACTATTTATCAGCTCAACCGCAAGGCCACCTTTGAAACAAATCCCTGCTTGTGAGCGAAGCATGGCGAAAACTTTATCCTTGTGCGTTCGGCTGGCTTGCAAAAAATTGTTGTCCTGTATCACGTTTCCGGGTTGGATGGGAAGTTCTCGTAATCGCCCCTCGATACGCGGCACACTGCAAAAGCCACAATTTTTGTTGCATCCCCTCGTGGTAAACACGATGTTGGGCTTGATATACATGCCGGGAATAAAATCATCTGCCGGAGAGCCGTATGCCGGGGCGCCTAACTTCACAGGCTTGTTTGTGATGAGCCACCATTTGTGAGCCAGCTCCTCGCATAACGTTTTATCCCATGTGAACACGCAACAAACGTGGACTTCCCTGTGTTCCGGGATTAAATATTTTTTATCCGGCGGCGACCCGATAAAGGCATATTCATCTTCGGGGGTGTATGACGTTCTTCGGGGGAAAACGCGGATTATTCCATTCATGTAGATTTTTTCACCCTCCGCTTTTTCAGCTTGTTTTTCTTCTCGCTTACCTTGCTAATCAAATCAGCTGTGAGAATGCCTATCTTGGTAAGTTCCACCGTCGCACCGATTAACTTCTGCTGGTTAAGCCGTGCCAGCTGTGCGCGGGTGACGAGGAGCAGATTATCAAGGGTGATGTTTTGCCGATTGCCATCCCCAAAGATTAAAACGTGGCCTTTGGGGACGGCACCGTTGGCCTGCTCCCATATGTGAACGTGGAGCATTCGCCATTTTTTCGGCTCGGCAATTTTCACTTCCGTGTAACCGTCAACCGTGATGCGCGTACTCCCTACGGGCTTATGGTTGTGTGGCATATGTCCTTTTTTGAATTCAGTTTCCCGGCTGTATCGGACATATTTGCCTTTGTTATGGGAAATCTGCCCCTTTTTGAATTTCGTGTCGCGCCCTGTTTGCACTCCGTAGCGTCCGGCGAATCCTTTAACCTGCTCGGCGGAAATCGGCGGCCTGGGTGGGTCGTCACCCATTTCGGGATAACTGACACAAAACACAGAATTGAAAAGTTGAGCAGTTGTCTCGAAGCTCCGACCGGGGATATGCGCGATTAGAAATTCACGCTCCTCGTCGCTATATTTGCGACCATACACTTTTAACTGCCTCCATCCACAAGACCCAGTAACGCAGGAGCTTTGACCGTGTGTCCCATTTCATGGGCGGTTTTTATCACCTTCAGCTGGAAGCTCTCGCTGGCGATTATTTGGGCGGATATATCTGCAATAGCCCGGCCGCGCTCGATTACGGCAGTCAGCTCGTCGCCGGTGATGCTTTCGTCATCCAGCCTCTCCAGCTGTGCGTAAAGATAATTTTTCAAATCGGGTATTTTATTTTTCATAACGCGCTCCTTTCCATTGCCCCTGCGCTTCCGCGCAGGGGAGCAGCACACAGTTAGGCAGATTTCAGTTTTACAAAAGCGAGGCGAACGCCGACAGACGTAGACACGAGCCACGGCCAGGCGTCGCAAGAGACAGCGCGGGCCCCAGCGTGAACACCATTGTGCCAGTGGCCACCGACGCTCAACGGCCATTCGCCCTCGTTATTCAGCCAAACGTGGCCGACATTTTTATCCGATACAGGCACCATGCCAATGGCCTTCAGCCTCGACACCACCTCAGCATCGACAGCAGGGTCAACCGTGATTTCATGAAACCAGCCGCTTATGAAATCGCGCTTTACGAGGTCTGCGGGGACGAGTACGAGCTTGCCCTCACGCGATACAAATCCTACTCCGAGGCTCACCCACCCATCGTCCGAATTTATCGCTGCATCGTTATTGGGGATGACATGGATGATGCCGTTGACCAGCTTTAGCCCGGCGCACATTTCGAATATATTTCCGCAAAGGTCATACACGCCGTCCTCCGTGTGATCGTGTGACCATGTAACCGGGCCGGAGCCAGTGAGGATATCGCAGTCATCATAGGTAAGTCCGCGCTCGGTTTCGTCGCCGTGATATTTGCCGTTGTTGGTATTGCCGTGGGGAATGCTGCCGAGCCTTTGACAAATTAATGCCAGCAGTGCCATTTCCGCGTTTGTGGCCATGTGCCAGCCAGGGCCTTTGGCGGCGCAAGCATCGGCCGCGTCTTTGAAGGTGATTTCCGTGGTCGCCTTTTGGTAAGGCAAGCTGTAGGCGCGGTCGTTATAAATTGCGGCCGCGTATTTTCCGATGTACAGCTCCTCCACTTCTTGGCCGTTTACGAAAAAGGCATCGTGAAGCGCATCGCTGTCGGCGCATTTCAATTCGTGCAAAGTGGCCTTATTTATACGCACCATGTAATCAGTGCCGCCATGCTGGTCGTTCATTTTTACAGTGTTCATAGTGTCCTCCTAATTTTTTATGAGCCGTAGTTCGAGCCACGGATATTGTGCCTCCCACAGCTTTTTCTTGATTTTGAATTCCTTTGTTTCCATGCCCTTCACGTCCTCGACCCACACCGTGCCGTCCATATCGCAGACCATGAAGTCGGGTCGGTAGCGGATGCCACCGGGCAGAGTAAATGACGGCTGAAGCATGAAGCCCTTGATTTCCCCGGCTTGCCGGAGCATTTTTAATTCACCATATCTCCGCGCCTCTGCCCGGCTGTCGAAATTAATGCCATCAACCTCGGTTTTTATATTTCGATACTTGGACGGCTTGGTGGCCTTCTTTACGAGCTGGCGATATTGTTCCGGCGTTACCCTCATGCCGCCTCGCCTTCGGCCAGCAGAAGTTCGTGGGTACCGTTGCGCAGAGCCAGCTCCTCGTCCGACATTTCGTAACCGATGCTGATGAGGAAGTCGTAAATACGGTCAAGCTCCTCATTTTCCGTGTGGACACACTTGTAATCGTGGTAGCTCCAATCGTCATCGTCCATGCCGTTTATATAGGCGGAGATGAACATTGCCTTTTCCGGGGCTTCGGCTATTTTCCCGGCAATTAGAACGTCATCGTTTTCGGAATCGTCCTTGCTGAATATAATTCCAGTCATCAGCGCGAAGTCGTTTTTAATATTCCACACATGCTTTTTTTGCAAAATTGAGTGTGCAATAAATGCCATGACTTGGGAGCTGTGGTTTTTGGGTGAAAATTCTTTAACAAACTTCCGGCGCAATTCATAGGCGCGATTCGCAAGTGCATCGAGCTGGTCGCTGCGAGACCGACGACGCGCTTCCTCTTCGGCTTTTTCATTGCTGGCCGAAGTTTCTGTATCGGGGATTTCGCGGAGTAGTTTGATGTGACCTCCGTCGTCATGGAAGAAATATTTAACTGTGTCAAGGTCGGTGGGAAGGGTGCGCGCTGTATCCACATACATCCAGCGAAGGATGCGGCAGTTGTCGCCAATATCGTCCTCGTCCTCGATTTCCACGGCAAAGGTTTTGAGCCAGTCAAGAAGCTCCACACGCTTCTCGGCATTCTTTTCTTTGTCCGTGGCCGTCTTTAGCGTCCACTTGAAATTGGGTGTACCGATGGAATCCAGTACCTCGTTTTTCAAATCGGGGTCGTTGACTTTGTCCAGCTCGGCATAATCCGCAATGGTCGCGCCGCGCATCTCGGCGGCCTTAAATTTTTCTTTGTCGAGGGCGAGGAGTTTTACCCGGCTACGGACGGTGGTCTGTGAAAAGCCCGTCTTGTCGGATATGGTCATGATTGTTTCGCCGTAGTCCAGCAATAGCTGCATACCTTGAGCCTGTTCATACTTGGTTAGGTCGTTTCGTTGCATGTTTTCCAGCAACATGGTCGCCACCTGCGTAGACTCATCCATTACGACGACGGCACACATTACCTCAGTAAGTCCGGCTTGCCTCGCGGCTGCGGAGCGGCGATGACCAATGATGACGGTGTAATCGCCTTCGTATTTTTTCTTTTGACCGAGGCGTTTTGCGTACTGTTCCGGGTCTTTGGGTACCACGGTGAGATTTTGCAAAACCCCTGTTGCTTTGATGCTGTCGGCCAGCTCAGACAGATCCCCTAAGTCCGAGCGCGGGTTGTTGGGATGCGGAAATATCCGCTCCAATTCGATGTTCTGCAGCATGGTTAATCCTCCTTGTTTCTGTAGTTATCACACTTGCGCCGAAAATATGCCGGCACCTTCGGGTTGCCGTATGCGCAGTAGAGATACTTGATTTGGATGCCACTGTGATACTTTGACTGCTCAAGCTCGGGGTGTGAATTTTCACACGTTCCGCAACACTCCTCGCCGGGGTCAAAATTGCCGAGCATTTGTTGCATATTTGCAAGGTGTAGGTCGTGGTTTTTTCGCTCAATAATAATTTTTTCAGCAAGGCCAACAATCTGCCCCGGTGAAGGAAAAAAACCTTTACGGTCGTCTTTAATAAATTTTGCGACCGCCGCATGGATTATCTCCGGCTCTATTCCCATCAGAGCCTCTGCCCATACCATTGCGGTGTTGGTGGCGGTTTCCACTGATGCGCTTTGTGATTGCACCGGGAATGCGTAGCGGAGCTTTAACAGCTCAACCGTTACGAGAGCCTCGTATTGATAAATTTGCCGTATTTTTTGCGGGTCAATTATTTCCCCGTAAAAAGCCTGTTGTGGCACCGACAAAGCGGTTATTTCAGCTGGAGGCATATTTTCTCGCCTCCTCCACGGCGCGCATGGCATTTTCGGCAAAGCCATCTACCTTTGGGGGCGGTGTGCCACTCCTCGCGCCATAGGTTTGTTTTTGCGCTTTCTTGATGCGGTGCAGTTCTTCTGCCCGAAGAAAAGCGTCCATGTTTAAAATCTTTTCCATCACGCAGCGGTCAAGGATTTTCTTGGCGTAGTTCCAATTTGCCGCACCGTTTTCGTGGCTCCGATCCATTGCGAGGCAGATAACATCCTCGGCAATTCCGCAGTTTAGGTAATCCCGAAGCTCCTCCAGCACCATTGGGCGCATAATTCCAAATAGGCGTTCGTAATGCTTCACCGGGCTCGTGGGGCTAAATCCAGTTTGTGCGGGGTTTGTGCGGGTGTTTGCGTCGGTTATTCCGTCACAAGCATTTTGTGCGGGGTTTTGCGACGGAATTTCCGGCACATTATCAGTAGTAGGAGGTAGAAGATGATTAAGTAACTCTCTCGTATCTGTGTAACTACTACTACTCTTATTACTAATAGGCGGTTTAACCGACGCAAAACTTCCGTTTTCTTCGTTTGTGGCGTTTATTCCGTCACAAGTTGGGTTGCGCGGACTTTGTGCGGGTGCTTGTGCGGGGTTTGTGCGGGTGTTTGCGTCGGTTATTCCGTCGCTAATTATTTGTGTCGGATAAAACGACACAACGGAGTAAACTGCGGATGCCCTCCCACTTCGTTGCCGCCAAATAATGCGACCGAGCTGTTGAAGGCGGTTTCGTGCGTCGCCAATAGCGTCTTTTTTTAGTCCTGTTTTACCCTCAAGGGTTGACATGGCTACTGCAAACTCTTCCGGACATCCTGCCTTGTGCCATGTGTGCATCAAGGCAAGCCATAGGCATATACATGATGTTCCCATACAGTTTGTTTCGAGCCAGTCGTAAAAGGCTAAAATCTCAGCCGTTAGGCGTTCATTGTTAACGGTCCATTTCAATCAATCACCACCGTTCCGTTGTGGTCTGCGTTTTATTCGTTGTATAAAATGCCATACACATGATATTTTTCTGCGAAGGTATCTCTGCCAATGGTGTGCGCTTCATCGTGATGTATTCGGCAAAGGCAAATCTTGCGGTGTCCACTGTCGTCATAGGTCTTGCGGTTTCTTCCCATCCCTATAACATCCCAATGGTGTTGCTCTCCTTCGAGGCCGCAGATGATACAGCGGCGGTGCTTCAGCGAGGAATAAATAGCGGCGTTAATATCGTCTGTGCGGTTAACAAGCGGCTCGGTCAGCGGAACATCCCACCCAAGGCAGAAGTCCAGCAGAAAGGAAATATAGTGCCGCGCCGCTGTCACGCTACAGTCGGAAAGCGAGAAATACATTGCATTCTTGGCGGTCATAAATTCGTGCTTTAACCACCAGTGGTTTGTTTCCCGGTCATCGCCGTTCCAAAGGGAAATGTCGTGCAGGGTTGCCCATGCCTTTTTCCGTTGTTTTGAGCTGATGGTGCGGCCGTCATCGATGCGAAGCTCCCCGACCAGCTTCCCGTCGTCAGACAGCTTTTTCATTTCGTCGGTGAGGCTCTCCCTGGGGACGAGGACATAAAAGTGAGTGCCGTCCGGGGATTCCTTATGCACTTCTGCGGTTATTTCTCTGTACATAACTCCCCCCAATAAGTAGGCTCAGATGCAGACGTAAACCTCTGCCCCGGTGAGCCGTTGAACGCGCTCCTTGAATGCCTCGGCGTTGCTGTTCCCCTCCGATATGTGCAGGAGATAAATCTGCTGGACGCGGCTTAGGTCGTTTGCCCGAAGCATATCCAGCACGGTATCAAGGCTCATGTGGCTTTCCATGATGCGTTTTGCTAGGAATGGTTGGACTTCCCCAGTTCTTACATGGTCAATCAATATTTCGCGGTCGTAATTGCACTCGGTCATAATGTGGGTCAATCCCTCGAAGGTGTAACGCACATAATGGGTGTCCGTCACATACAGGAGCTTTTCGCGGGTGGCCAGCGAGGTTATTACGAAGCCCAGCGGCTCGGCGCAGTCATGCACAAGGTCGAAGGGCATTATGGAAAACGTGCCGATGGTGAACGCCTCCCCGTTCCTAACGGGGTGAAGCCGGTGGCCGCTCCATTTTTTTGCATCTGCCGTGCCTTGCGAGGTGTAAATATCCACGCTGCGCTTCATTAGCTCCGCGCCGGCTTTGGCATGGTCGTTATGCTCATGGGTGATTAGGCATCCGGCGAGGCTGGTCAGCCGGAAATTGCACCCTTTTTGTATTTCCCCGAAGGGTATGCCAGCCTCCAGTAGAAGCTCGGTCGTGCCATCGGAAATGATGTAGCAATTCCCGGCACTACTGGAAGCCAGCACTTTGACCTTCATCAGAAGTTAGGGGCAGCCGGTGGCGGTGGTGGAGGTGGCGGCGCATCATTGCTACCCGGCGTGTCATCGTCATTGGGTGTCATGTCGATGGTGTTCTCGTCGGGCAGGGTGATTGTGTTGGCGTGTTCGTAGATTTCCGCTTGGGAATTCATGTCGGCCAGCTGCGCTTCGCGCATCCGCATGTATTGGTAGTTGTCGTCCACCTTCTGCGGGTCGCGGGGGATATGCTTCGCGCTGAACACCTCGCGCTTGACGGTCTTGAGGCACATTTCGGCAAACCAGCCATCCGTTTCGACCTCTACTTTTTTCTTGTTTTCCCACTTTGTGGTCTTGCCACCCCAAAACTCGGCGGCGGCGTATTCCGGCTTGCGCTTTAAGATGTCGGCGCGGGTCATCATCACCAGCTTGTTTTTGGTAGGGTCGGGGTATTCGATGTAACCAAACCCGCCGATGATTTCGCCCCGGTCAAAGGCATTCGTAATTTCAAACTCGTATGCCTCCACCTTGTTGGTGCTGTTTTTCTTAATGGGTTTAAATTTGTCGGTGGAGTAAACCAGCTCCACGGTGACCGCCAGCGGTTTTTCGACGGCGTATTTTTCGGCAATATACTGAATGCCGTTGTATCCGGGCATGAGAGTGACATCGTATTTGCTGGTTTTTTTGTTGCGGTAGGGGATGGGGAACAGGTGGTTATCCTGCATCATATCCAGTCCCATCCGAGCGTAGTGGACGACATCCAGCGCAAGGTCAAGGGCATTCACGTTTTCCCATGTGCAAGCCAGCGGATTGTCGTAGCTGTGGTCGCTGTTGGACTTATTTTTAGCGACGCGGTTTTCCTCGGCCATTTTCAAAGCCCGGTCTGTGGCTATGAAATAACCTTGAATGAGCTGTCGCTGGAAGTCCGTAATTTGCAGACCCCCGGCCAGCTTTCCGTTAAACTCCTTCATGACCATTGCGGTAAACCGCTCACTTTGAGTAGGCTTTACCTCTGCAGGGGGTTGTTCGGGAGGAGTGGTGGGCGGTGCTTGGTTTTGTTCAGTCATTGCATTTCCACCTTTCTTAGAATGCCGGGGCAGGGGTGGCCCCTGCCGCATCGGTTATAGTTTGCTGGCGGTCGCCACTCGGCTCCGGGTCCAGCTCCGCGAGGGAGTGGATTGTTTTGAGCAGAGACAGGGAACATCCAACCGATTGTGGCGATACGTTCGCCTTCGTGACCTTGCCTATGCTGTAGCCATTTTTCACCGGGGCAGATACGATGTCGCCCACCTGCAGGTCAATTTCGGCAAAGTAGCTGTACTCCCTGCCGGAAAACTCCTGCTTGTTGTTCTTGCTTTGGAATTTCACAGATACAATTTCTTTCATGCGTGTACCTCCATTCTGAGTGTGGGGTCGGCCGCGCTGACTACCAACCGGATGAGCTGGCCTTCGATGTGCTGAAGCCGGGTCACACCTTCGGCGTTATCCACGAACACCGGCACGGATATACCCCAGTGCTGGGCGAGGGCGTTAATAATTTCAAGCCCTGCATTTATCCGGGCGGCGTTGTTGGCGTAGGTGTAGGGCACCATTTTTTCTTCGCCAGGCACCATGACTTCGCAATCCTCTTTGATGCCGCCGTTGATTTGCTCAATGAAGAGCCGGAAGCGCACGGTGGCAAATTTGCCGTTAATTTTGTCGGTTAGCATGGATACCTTTGCCTTGATAAATTCTTCGCAAAGGAATACACCGCGCTGGAGGTATTCGTGTTCGGCAGACAGCCGCTTTTCGTCGTTGGCAAGTTCATCCACGCGCTTTTGTTGCTTGGCGGCGAGGTCGAGCTTGGATTTGTCGGAATGTAAGCCCTCTAAGCGCGTCCGCAGTTCGGTAATTTGTGTATTAATGAGGTTGATTTGGTTTGTGGTTTTGGAGCTGGTTTTCGATGCGCCGCTGTTTAACTCGTTTATTTGTGCCATTGCGGAGGTATATGCCTCGGTGGTGTCAAACGGTGCCGCTTCCTTGATTTTCTTCTCGGCTTCCGCAATGTGCTGTTCATATTCTTGAAGGCGTGCTTCCATGCCGGGGATTTCCGCATCGAACGCGGCTATAGCCGCCTCTACCTCGGCAACCATTTCTGCGCTACAGGTGTTTCTGCCCTCAGCAACAATGGCCTCCATGCGATTAGACTTGTTGAGGTTGAATTCCTCTTTTGCCCGTTCGACCTCCTCCTCGGGGAGTGGCCGCTGGCAGGTGGGGCAAGTTTCGTCACCCTGCCATGCTTCGGCATTCACCTTTTGCCAAGATGTCGTGACCTTTTCACGCATGGTGTTGAGGCTGGCCAGTTCGCGCTTCTTGGCGGTGAGGTCGTTTTTCTTAGTATTGAGGTCGTTCCGAATATCGCTGGCCTCGGTCTTGAGACGGCTAACTTCCGCAAGGGCAGCCTCATTTGCTTTGGCGTTTTCCGTGGAATAGGCGGCGCGGGCTTCAGCAATTTGCGTTTGCAGGGCAGAGACTTCCTTTCGGATATTTTCTGATGCGTTGTCGCCGGAAAGCACTTCCTGTTTCTCCCGCTCCTTTCCCTCGATTTGGCCTGTGACAAGAGCAATATTCGCGGTGATTGGGCCGATATTAAGGCCAGCCACATCGGGCTTGCCCCTATGGGCTTCGTCAATGCGCGCCGGAATGAGCTTCAGCTCCTTGTTAATTTCCGTGTGCTTTCCGGCCGCTATTTTCTTGTACTCATCCACGGTGTAACGCTTATTTACCGCGCCGGGAATGGCTAGGTATTCCAACAAGTCGGTCAGTTCCGGGTTGCCGGAAATAACATCCTCGTCCGTGACATCGCCACACATTTCGAGCAGAATTTCGCGGCGTTTTTCCCAAGGCATGGCTTCCGCGAAGTAGTCGGGCATCATCAGCATTTTGATATGTGCCTCAACACCGATTAAACCTTCGATGGCCACGGTGAAATCCTTTTCCTTTGCAGGAACACCGTCGATAAAATGGTCTGTTATATGGCCGTTAAATTCTTTCTGCGATGACCCGCGCTTGGTTTTATAATCCTCTTTGTAAACCTTGCGGAGCGTGAGGATTTGCCCGTCATCAAGCGTAAATTTACCCTCGACAGCATGGTCGAGATAATGCAAGTCGCCGTCCGGCCCCTTTGTTTTGGGGGTAAAATTCTTGGCCCCCGTGCTTGCTTTGCCGAACAATAACCATGTGAGGGCGTTAAATAGCGTGGTCTTGCCGGTGGCGTTATCGCCAAATACATCCGCGTTCGCGCCGTTGAAATCAAACCGGGCATCGCGTATGCCTTGAAAACTGCTCAGTTGCAATGTGAGTAAACGCATGGCTTACCTCCTAGATTTTTTTGTATAAAACTTGCACAGTGCCTCTGCGCCTGTTAAAATGGGCAAAGCAGAAGGTTAATCCCTTTCACAAGCTGCGGTCACCGATCCCCATCGTGCGCGGCTTGTTTTTTTGTGTTCTCGCCTTCGATGGCGTGAACGGTGAAAATGGGCTCCAGTTTCCAGCGAAGCACAAATTCCCTTTTACAACCATTGTCTTTGAACATGTCATCATCTTCTGCAGAGCATGTGACGACCTCGCTGTTCCAGCGGCCACCTTCTATAGTGTGGCTTTGTTCAATGCCGCAGTAAGGACATTTCAACTTGATGCCAAAATCCAATTCAAGCACTCCCTTCGTATTGTTCCGGCAAAAAACCAATTAAGGTGCCGGCGTTGACTACTGCGTAAACACAGTGTCTTTTACATAACTCGACGAGGTCTTTTATTGACAGCCTGTCGAGGCGTTTCCCGGTTATTTCCTTAAGCGTAAGCATATTCTCCACTCCCTTCCATTTGCTGGTCTTGGAGCTTCTGTAATTTGGGTTTTAGCCGGCGGATGGCTGCGCCGTTTTTTGCTAACTTCGACGGCGGGTATGGCACTTTGCGGCCGTCATACTTAATCCCGGCATCCCAACTTGTGGGTAGCCAATCCTCTCTGCCTTCAAAGCCCTTCATGGTGCCGTTCTTGCGGTAGTGTTTATTAGCGGCCTTCATTCGCGCCTGTACAGCCATGAGGTTTTTAATCTGCTCCAGCAGGTCATCAATTGCTTGCATTTCCTCCTCCTTTCAGCCGTCGATAATTTGCTTGGCAAAAATAGTGGCTGACAACAACTGCGCCCTTACTTGGTCCCACGCCGCGACAGTCTGACTTAGTTCGCCTTTTTTATCAGCGCACCATTCAGCTCCGCTGATAATTAACCGAGCAAGATTACGCGCAGATTCGATGGTGGGCGTAAGGTCGTCTTGTGCAAACCCGGCCTGTAAAGCCATGTCGCCAACAGTCGAAGTTAGCATTACTTCGGGCAGGTATTTGCCAAGTACGCTGTGGTGTTTCAAATGCCACCATGCCAGCAAGTGGCTTTTGTAGTGATGCGCCATGCGCTCCACGGTGTCATCCGACACTTTTGCTTTGCCGTTTTCATAATCCGAAAGCTGGCGCACAGAAACGTTTAGAAGCTCCGCCGCCTGTTCCTGTGTAATTCCTGCGGTCTCCCTGCATAATTTGTAGCGATTCTCGCAGTTTTTGTTCATGTTGCATTGCCTCCTTTGCTTATAAAATGTACATAGCCCGAAGCTACTTACGTCCTACAAGTTGTGTCTCGTGAGCCTTTCGCGCAAAACCACCTTTGCTTCGGCTGGCTTCTTTTGGGGAGGTCACGGCTATGACGCGCCCTTCCTGCGCGGCTTGCTTTTGAGCAAGGAACAGGGCAAGGTCAAGTATGGGAATGTAAACGTCCTGCCCGACCTTTTTATGTGGCACTCCGCGCCTCCGCATGTGCTGGGCGGCCTTTACTCTCTTACAGCTGAACAGGGTGCAGTAATCGTCCAGCGTAAGTAATGCCTTGTGTCCGAATTGGAGCTGAAGATTATCCAGCTCGGCCTTCACATAGGGGTTTGATGCAAGGGTCATTTACGAACCACCTGGCCCCCGTCTCCTGTATGCTGCTTGCCACCATGAAGCTCCTCTGTTGCCTTGAAAATTAACTCATCGGCGGCCAGCGACATCGTCTTTTCAGAATAAAGCGCGTATTGCCTAAGCCGCTTGTGTGCCTCCGCGTCAATGCGAAGTGTCAAGGCTACCGTCGGCGTTCCTTTCGGCCTAGCTTGCAAAACTGACATGGAAATTGCTCCTTTCTCATTGAAATATTCATGGAATGTGGTAACATGGTGTTGGTGGTTGTTGTGGTTGTTTCCGCTTCCCCTTTAGCGTTATCCGCCATGCGCCGCGTGGAGGCAGGGGGGGCTTGCATGGCTACGGCCAAAAGGCCGCTATATTACAATTAGCGGAAATATTCGCGGGTGCCGTTTCGCCATATCACGGCATTTCCGTGGAAAAGCCCACTGAATTTGTTGTAGTGAACGGCCGCTTCCCGCGCATCGGCTATCTTTGAAAAAGACGAGGGATGCTCATTGATGTAAAGAGGGCGCAGGGTTTTTGCGCTGACCAAGATGTAGGATTTCATGGCAATGCTCCTTCCTTTTGGGGGCGACCGGGGCGATTAAGCCCCGGCGGTTATGAGGTCGTATAGCTTGGCTTTTAAGAGGATAATTTCCTGTGATTGGGCATTGGTGGTGGCTTTAAGATTGCGGTTTTCGATGCAATAAGGGTCATACATTTTTTCTAACCGCTTAACTTCGTCCATGGCATCCTTGTGTAGAGCAGTTAAACCACTCACTTGTTCTGCCAAATGGTCGGCGTGATCTGCGGAGGTATAGCGAATATCAAAGAGGGTCGTTGTGCGGTGGTGCAAATAACCGGCTCCGCTGTCGTCGTTATCAATGTAGACCTGTGTGTACTCGTTGGTGATGCCGTGGTCGGCGTTATACTCAATCGCCTTGATGCCGAGAGCGTTTACAGGAATGCGCAGGCAGGAGATGTGAGCCGGGTTTTCGTTTAAAAGTAGTTCTTTGTAATCGTAGTTCCAATTGTCGTTTCTGCCTTCGCGGGTTTCTTTAATCCAGCTGGCTTTGATTGTTAAGGTCATGGGGTTGGCCTCCTTTGGCGGTTATGGTGCGGGTGGTTTTGGTGTGCGTGGTTGCTATGGTTGACATTGTAACTTCCCTATTGGGAAGTTGTCAATACCCTTTTGAGTATTTTGTTAATTTATTTTTTGGAGGTGCTTAATGGCTATCGGAAATCGCATACTGCTTGCGTTTGAGTTGTCTGGAAAATCCCCAGCTTCTTTAGCTAAACACCTTGAGACAAAGCAAAGCACAATTTCGGGATGGTGCAAGGATGGCAAAATTCCTGCATCAGACAAAATTCTTCCCATTTGCGAATTTTTAGGCATTTCTCCATTATGGCTGTTGAGCGGAGAAGGTCCGGTTGTGCAAGCCTGGGTAAACGGAGCAGTATGTATAGATGCGAACGCAAGAGAGTTTCTGAAAAAACTTGCATGGATGTTTACCTGCTTGAAAAAATCTGGTATGCGTGGTGAAAATCCATTTGAGGTAATGAATTACGATGAATCTGACAACGAAAAGAAAAAAGTAGCTGATAACATATTTTTCGATGCAGATGTAACGAGAGAACTTTTGCACGAATGGAGCGTATCGAATTTTGAAGTTCCACCATCAAAGAAACAGTTAAAGTTCTTGTTTAACTTTTATAGAAAAGAAATAGCTGGACCTTCTTATCTTGATTTTGAAAATAGAATTGATGAGATAGAAACTGCAATAAATGATTATATCTTTTATATAGAAGGGAAAAAAAGCGACGATAATCAAATCGCCGCCGCAGAAAAAGTTGCAGTTGAATTGGGGGTAATAAAACCTGGTGAGGATGTCCCAGACAATTTCCAGAAACGCCTCATGGAATTTGCTTCAGAGTTTGGGGCTTAAAATATTTCGCACCCAAGCTGTTGTTCGACAGCATATCGGAATAATAAACGTTCCATAATTCCGGGGATTTCATTTTCGTTAAATCCTCTGTCGCGCAAGGTTTGAATGACCGAGCCGATAATTTTTCGATTACGAATGTCTGCAGCTTCGCTTGCAGACCTCAATGTAATCGACAATGCCATTTCATAATCGGCTTCGGGTGTTTCGTATTTTACCTTTTGTTGTATGTGCATATGAGCCTCCTTTGTCCGAGCCGTCGAATATATGCCATTTCCATTTACTGGCAATATATTACTGGAAACAATTACCATTGTCCTAAGTTTGGTAGAGAATATCCAATAAAGCTAGAGGCTATCGGTCGCACGGTAGGCGGCAGTTAAAGAATAGTACACAAGCAGTGCCTATTCAATGAGAATATCGAAAGTAGTTAGAATTTATCGAAAATAGATTGGATTAGCAAAAATGGCGCGAGGATTATCTCATGATGAAGTACAGCTAATCCGAAGCGACCGAGATAAAGGGTATGTGCTTCTTGCTGACATGGAAAAACTGCTCGACAAGTTTGAAAAGAAATATACTGTTGACATGGAGTGGGAGCTACTTGGCATTGTTGACCGGGTGCTTCACATAGAAAGGCTCTCACCTTACCAAATATCCCTTGCACTAAAACGCTTCGCAGATTGTAGCTTCAATCACGGGCAAAAAGGACTTGCACTGGAAATGTACCTCGAAGCCGCAAGGTTGAACAAAAATTTACCAATCAAACGAAGGATAAAAAAATTGCAAGGATAAAATCTCATGTTTCGCATGGTCACCACAGGCGTATAATAAAAACAGAAAGGGTGATTTTATGGCAACCTCAACATTTTACGAGAAAATAACCATAGACAATGACGCGGCAAAAATCTTAGTAGATGGATTGAACGGCCCAAAGCATCCTCGGCCCGTCGTGCCGGAAGGCATGAAGTGGAAGGAGGACGATGAGCTATCAAGACTATTTCGAGAAGGCTTGCAGAAATTGGCGCAGGCTCAGAGCAAATAGGGCTTTCGGCTGCCATAAATGGCTTTGCTTGCCGGGACAGCAATGTTGAATCATTCCTCAAGGAAAAAGCTGTGGAATTCGACAAGAGAAATGTATCTCGTACATATCTCTTGTTGAGTCATGATGCGCTTTTGCAGGGTGAAATTGTGATTGCGGCGTACTACACAATTGCCATTAAGACTTTGAATTTTACCCCCGCTGTATCCAAGCGAATGATTAAAGACATTGACGGCTTCTCAAAAGAAGCGGATTCCGTTAGTGCTGTCCTCATTGGCCAGCTTGGTAAAGATGCCGTACACGGCGTAGGATTACATGGCGCGGACGTTCTTTCTTCAGCAGTTGATTTGGCATATGAAATCCGTGCAATTGCCGGAAGTCGCATTGTATTTTTGGAGTGTGAGCCAGCCGAAAAGCTACTGGATTTCTACAATGCCAATGGTTTTGTACAGTTGCAAAACAACCAAAGCACCGGACTAACTCAAATGGTAAGATTTTTATAACATACACAAAATAATGATGGAGGCATTAAATGAAAGCGATTAACCACACCGATTTCGAAGCCAATATAAGCGGAGCGATTGACGATGTACGCGGGGGAAGCATCCTCTGCGTGAATTACAAAGACCGTGGAAAGGTTATCGTCTTGGAAGAACAGCAGTTCCGGGCTTACGACGACGCTCTTAAAACCGTAATGGCGGTCGCTGACATGGACGACGACACATACAAGGCAATTTTACGGGCGGCAAAAAAAGCCGGGGTAAAAGGCAGTTATGGTCGGGATGTGTAGGTGAAAGATGCAGTACAAGCGAAACAAGGATGGCTATTACCGGGAGACATTTGTAGTCGGGAAAAAGCCCAACGGAAAGCCCGACCGTGTAATCGTCCGCGACAAAGATTTAAAAATATTTAAACGCAAAGTCGAGGAGGCGAAACGGCTTCATGCTCGTGGTGTTTCTTTAGGTAACGTTACGGTTTATGAGTGGGGAGTACGCTGGCTGACCGTGTACAAAGCCAATGTGTCCGACGAGCTAAAGGCTCATTTCAAGGCAAAGCTGGAGCTGGATATATTCCCATCCATTGGGACGATGCCTATAAAAGATGTTAGGGCATCCCACCTACAGGAGCTTATCAATGGTACTGGCAAGGGGTACGGCACTGTGGTAAAAATCCGCATTGCAATCCGCCAGCTGTTTGAAGCCGCAGAAACCGAGGGGATTATCGAACGCAGTCCGGCGCGCAAGTTGGATTTGCCCGACAATTTGGAAGAGGAAGAACGGCGGCCACTTATCGAAACCGAGTATCGCACCGCGTGGGATGTTGCACAATCACATCTCGCGGGAGCCTATGTGATGACCATGCTTTTATGTGGCTTGCGCCGAGGCGAGTGCGTAGGGTTGAGGGTAGCAAATGTGGATTTTGCCCGGAAGCGGTTAGCAATCCAAGAAGCCATCCGATACCGCACAAATAAGGGAAATGTCAAAGACCCCAAAACTAGAGCTGGGATACGCGAGGTGCCCATTCCCGATATTCTGCTCCCATTCATGGAAAGGCAGTGCGCCGGCAAGTCGGGTGATTCATATGTATTTACAAAAGTTGACGGAAGCCGAGCCACCGAGACAGCCTGTAAATGGTGGTGGACTTCTTTTTTACGGCAATGTCATCTTACTGCCGGGGCAAAGACCTATCGTAATAAAATTCTAATCGAAACGTCGCCATTTGACGATGACGTAAGCCCCCATTATCTTCGGCACACCTATTCCACTGACCTTTATGCGGCAGGGGTGGACGAAAAAGCGCAAGATTATTTTATGGGTCATAAATCAAAGGGAGTCGCGCATAGGTATAGGAAAATGTCGGACGAGGCATTTGATCGTGCGGCCGCGATGGTGAATGAATATTTTACAAAGAAATATCTTGTGCGACCCTCGCCTTTATGATACGATACTCGCGTGGGAAACATGGAATTGAAAAACGTGTGCCAAAATGGTGCCAAAGTTGAAAGTGGTACATTCCACAAACCCGCGAAATGTGAGGACTTTTTACGGCTCACACACGCGCCTTGCCAAGGCGAGGGTCGCCAGTTCGAATCTGGTTTCGCGCTTACACCAAGAAGGGGATGTCTTGCTAAGAAAAAAAGCAAGACATCCCCTTCGTTAGTAAGAAAAGATAAAGTTTGTGGAAAAAATCATTAGTGAAAGAGTTTTTTTGGCGTAGCAATACACACCTTGTACATATTGTAAATTTTGTGCTATGGTGGACGCGCAAGGACATCATAAAGCAAAATCTTCCAAAATGGAAGATTTCTATGTTACAAATTAATTGCATTTTCGGTGGTGATTCTATGTATAGTGACGTATTCGCGGAACGCATCCGCACGGCCCGGCAAATTAAAGGCGAAACTTTGCAACAGGTAGCTTCGGGTTTAAACATAACCAATGGTACGGTTTCACGTTATGAAATGGGCTGACGTGAGCCAAACCTCAACCAATTAGGCAAATTTGCAAAATATTACGGCGTATCTACTGATTGGTTGCTTGGCTTATCCGAAGAAAGCAATCTTGCTGTTTAGCAAGGCTTAAAAGGGGTGTACACGGAACCAGTAATATCATTAAAATGCCCTGCAAAATATTGTGACGGGGTGTTGATAAAAAGACAGGGTGTTGAAGGGACTTTTTATGGATGCAATAAATATCCACGTTGTAAATATACGTGCAGTATAGTAATTTCTGGCGAGAAAGGGCAAATGCCAAGTGAAAAATGTCCTATGTGTAATTGTAATTTTAATCGTCATTCAAATTTTGAGGATAGAGTCCCTGTATCGGCGCGGTAAGCAAATTAAATTTAAATGCAGGGTTGATATTTTGTGAAATTGGCATATAATAAAAATAGCCCACGCGCTAACGTGGACTATTCTTCATAAGCCGTAACCGTGGCTTGGCTTCACAACTTAATGGTTAGAGTACAACCCAAATAGCCGTTTATCCTTGCTCAGGGCGGCTATTTTTGCTTGTCATGCTTATCCTTAACGCGCCCGGCGCGATATGATAAATACATACCAAACACCGTTAGCAGAAACGTATACAAATCGTTAAATGAAAAATCAAGCATAGCCTCACCTCCTTTCGGAGTGTGAAGCACAAGCCAACCCTTGGTTACGCTGTCCACATCATAACATAAATTATTCGCTGTTTACAACTTGCCATCCTTTTTATATTCCTTCAATCGCCGGTATAAAATTACATGATTGTTGTGCCCTGATTCCTCCATGGCTTGTTGCAAGCTGATTTCTTTGTATCTCCATCGCCGCAGTATGTCGGGCATGTTTTCCGGGTCTTGCTTCTTAGGCCGACCGAACTGCAACGCCTCTTATCTTTGCTGACTTTATCCCCTCGGCCTGACGTTGGCGTATATTTTCCCTTTCGGTCTGCGCAACATAACACAAAGTCTGCAAAACCATATCGGATATGAATACACCAACCAATTCCCTGCCATTGCGGGTGTCCAGTAGAGGCACGTCCATCACGGATATATTTATGCCGCGATTTTTTGTTAAAATGCGCCATTGATTTTGAATCTCTTCGTAATCTCTGCCGAGCCGGTCGATGCTTTTTATGTAAAGCACATCACTGCGGCGAAGGTTTTTTTTAATCGCTTCCATTCCGGACGGTCAAAATTTTTTCCAGATAATTTATCAATGTATATCCGTTCCGGCGGTATGCTTAGGTGGGAAGGGGCTATTTATTGGCTTGTTACTATTGGGTTGTCTTTGACCTTGGGTACGGGCATATCATATGGACTGTTTGCCTTAATCCATAATCAAGACCCTATTCAATACCCGCAATTTATCTATCCGTTTATGCCTGTTGGGGTTGTCTTTGTGGTTATTGTTATCATTTGCTCTATCGTTCCGGAATTGACATACCGCACTGTCAGTAAGTCTGGTCTTGTTGAACGATTGAGAGAAGTTGAATAACGTATATATATACAAAATGGATACCACAAACACACCCCATATTGCAGCGTGAATCCGCTTTTTCATTACTCAAACAGCTCCAAGCTCATAAAATTATAACATATCTTCGCCTGTCAACTTGTATATATATGAATATAAATGACGTTATTTTCTGGGATTCATATAGAGACGGGAGTGATTCTAGTGGGCGAGGTTATAAAGCATCCGACAGTGTATGTATTTCTGGGGGGCGAGCCGGATACGGCGGAGGCGGTTTTGCGTGAGGCGGAACAAACGCACCCGGCAGGCGGGTTGTTTTACGCAAGTGGGGAGGATGTACGCGGGGTAAAGACGCGGATTCAGTCGGGGGAGAGCGGGCTGAGCATTAAGCGGGTGAATGTGTACGCCATTGCGGAAGGGCTTACGGCGGTGCAGGCGGATGAGACCGGCCTGCGGATAAGGGATTTATTCCGGGAGGGCTTTACGACGGTAAAAATGACTTTGATAGTGCTTTTGCCGGAGGCGCGGAGCGAGGCCGAACTTGAGTTTTTGCCTTCTTTGTCGGCGGAGGCCTATGACCGGGTTTTTTTGCTTAGCGACAGGGATGAGCTGGATATAGTAAATCCGGCTAACCGCCAACGGCTTCATAAGCTTATCGCGAGTCTGCCGCTGTTACATAACGCGCCATCTTATTTTGACGAGATTATAACAGCCAAGGCCCGGGAGCGGGGCCGGACGCTGTTTGTTTCGGCGGGTATTTGGCAAAAAGAAAAGCCCGAGCCTAAAGATGGGGAGCTTAGCCCCGCCGCGATAAACGCCTTGCACTGCCTTGCGGGGGTTCTGGAGAAAAATATGGCAGCACGGCCAAATAGGGATGAGCCAACTGCCGTGGCAGAGCCCGTTGACCCAACCGCAGAAATAATCTCTGATATAACCGGGGTGGCGGCGCGGCCTATTCGGTTTTGGCAATTGTGGGGGCATAGTCTAAAGGAAGCGGAAGCAATCTTATATGGCGAAGAGGCGGCGGAGTTTTTCGCACGGCATTACGCCCCGGAAGAAAGTGCGCCGACAGAGGATACCGCCGACGAAGAGTCCCTTACCCTAAGCGAAGCCGCTTCCGAGGAGCAGCGCCTGCGGCATATCTTGCCCGAAATGGCAAAGAATATCGCGTTCCTCACCCACAAAATAGAAGGGGCGGAAAAAGAGCCGCAAAAAGCCTTTGTAGACCGCGTTAAAGACGCCATAGGAGAATGCTACGCCAAGTGTCACGAGCTTAACCAGCTGCGCCGCGCCCACGCTAAACTGACCGCACGTCACGGCCGGCTGGAATCCTATTTGGATTATATCCGATATGTAATTGAGCAGCTTAAGAGCCTAAAGCTTCCGGAGGCCGGCACGCCCGACACCCCGGAAGAGACCGAGGCTTTTCTCCTGGCAAACGGGGAACGCCTTGCGCCGCTGGCGATTTCCCTTTTGCGGGATGACGGGCTGATTCGCGAACAGCTTGTCCTTTACGGCGCGGACGGCGAGCCCCGTCTTATCCGCTTAATCGGCGGCTTCGCCCCGGAGGACTTAACATGATTGTTTGCTGGGTATAGCAAACGACTTTCGGAAACGTGAGGCGGGCTATGCCTTGTAAACGGTTCACTCATCGCTGTTGCTGCGCAACACGCTCATTCGTTCACCACAAGGCAGTATCCCGCCCGCCTCACGTTTTCAATTATCGTTTGCTATATATCAAAATCTTCCGGCAGAATAAGCTCTGTCTGTCCGGATTTTAGTGCCTTTATTATATCATGAATTGTCGCGGCCTTTTCGCGCAGAATTATTCCGCTGGCGAAGGGCGGCTCCGTATCGTGAGCGTCACTTCCGGCCTGCATCACCAGGCCGTGCCGCAGGGCGAAATCATACGCCTTTAGGTTGTCGCCGTAAGACGTTGTGCTGTTAAAGACCTCAACTCCGTCGATTAGATTGGGGCCTATGGGACGGGGCGTGTTAATCCAATAGGCCCGCCTGAAGGGATGCGCCTGCGCCAGATAACCGCCGTTTTCCCGCACCAGCGTACTGTATTGTTTGATTGGCAGTTTGTCCACATCGGGATGTGCCAATAGAAAGTCCATATCCAGCCCGTAGGTGAGAAAGTCCATCCCGCCGGGAATGGTATATTCCCAGCCCAGAAATACGTCCAGCCCGTGCATGTCTCCTTCGTGTTTGGCCCGCTCATAACCCGACATAAAGAATTTCATTTTTTCCGCCCATGACATTCTTTTGGTGCTGTGAGTGTATCCGTTTACAAAGTGGTCGGTAACTATTATTCCGGTGTAACCCCTGAGCTTGTAGGCCTGCACCTGCTCCGCAGGTGTGCAAACGGCGCACGCGCTTACCATCGAGGTATGCATGTGGGTTTCGTATAGGTACATTGGCTTTGACACTTCCTTTACATGGAATTAGCTGTTATAAAAGGGGCGTACATTCATCCAGAACGAAAAAGTCTCGCCCGGATACAGTGTCACCAAATACGGATTTTTACGGCAATTTTCAGATTAATCACTTTGTTTTTCTGCATATACATGTCCACGTCCTTGAGGTTCCTAAAAAGCGGCGTGCTGTGAACGCGGTATTCATACGAAAGAGGCGAATTGCCCTTGCCGGCAAATTTTATGCCGCCCAAAAGATTTGCCACATGCCTTTTGGCAATAAAATACCATTTGCCTAGGGCAAGCCTAAAATCGCTTCGGTGTTTGGGCTTTTCATGCGGGGCATAAAACATGAAAGCGGCTCCTGTCCGCCGTCAAGTATATATTGGAAGCATAGCCGCCGCAAGCCTGCGGTATAATTCGTCGGCAAAGCGATGGGTTTCTATTGCAACCCAAACATCCTGTGGGTGAGAGAAATTGCATTTGCTTTGGATAATAGCCTGGCATTCCTCACGGGTAAGAAGGGCCGGGGCCGGGGTGGGGGCCGACGCGGCCAGTGCCTTTTTTACCGCCGCCCGGAAAGTGTCCATGCTTTCGCCGTGTTTGGGAAACCAGTGCATTACGTCGGCGTGATTTGTGGCGATGCCTTTTTTATAACCCTCGCTGTGGCAGATTATTTGAGTTTCGTTGAGATTATACAGTTTGCAAAGATGAACGCACAGCTCCACCGCCTCGTTGAACACGGCGCGTAAATATACCGGGTCAACCAGCCCGTCCTCACATATTTCGAAGGAAATGTGCGTGTTATTGGCGTCGCCTCCGCTGTGCCAGCCCTGATGATTCCACGGCAAGGTTTGATACGTGGCAATGGAGCCGTCCTTTAGCTTGCCTATAAAGGCGTGAACGCATACCTTTCGCCCGTCGGGGGTAGCTTGATTCCAATGATTATTATACAAATTCGGGCCCAGCAGACCGTCGTCCGGGTTTACGTAGCGGCTCAGCTTAGGATTGTTCGCGCCGGTGCTGTGTACCATTATGCCCTTGGGCGTGATGGTGTTCCCTGCTTTGTAGCAGGCATTGTTAGTCAGTATTAATTTTTGTAGGTTCATTTTCATTGCTCCTTTGCTTATATACTATGCTTGACCCAATAAAAGGTGCCCGGAGGGGGTAGCGGAAGGGGGCACGCATGTGATAGTATGCACATAGGAGGTGTAGCATATGGCATACGAAACCAAGGTGATTTTGACAGCTTTGGCCGAACGGATAGCTTTGGCCGAAACAGTGCGGGAAGCCTACGGCGCGGTACAACGTGCGGCCAACGTAGAGGGTGCAAATCTGCCGCCCTTCGATGACTTCAAAAAAGAGCTGATGAAAGAAAAGGAAAATAAGTAATTATGAAAAAAGGAGGCCGTCTCGCGAAGGTCACCGGATGCGAGGAGTGTGCCGGGCGCGAAACCCCCGTGAATTGCGCAGAATTTGCGAACAGTGCGGCGCATGGCGGCAACTAGAAAGGCGAGGGTTTGCTCAGATGATAATCTGAAAGCAAACTCCCGCCTTTTTTTGTCGCCCCAGCCGGCACGACCGTGAGCAAACGAAGCAATCACGGGGTTTTCGCGCCCGTCACACCCGGTGACCTTCGCAAGACGACCCCTTTTTTATGCATAATCCCGGCCCCCGATACATATAAAAAAATAAGACGTGTAAAAAAAGGGGGCAAAAATTGGACAGGGTGCCATACAGACGGGTAACGCCGCCGCGGAATGACCGCCAAGGCAATATGCAGTACGGATACGGGCGCGAAGAGCAAGGCGAAATCACCCCCGGCGAAACGGTAATCATGCAATGTATAATCAGCGGAATATTAATGGTTGTGGTGTTAATAATCTGCTTGGTGGAAATCGCGCCGGCGATAACAATGCGGGAAGGGCTGAGCGAAGCCCTGTCCGGCTCGACCACCGTAAACGAGTTAATGACAGATATAAGAGCCTTCGGCGAGGAATGGCTGGATTGGGGCGGGCAGAGCCCCACGCCGGAAGCCGGGCCGATTTACGCACCGGGATACATTCAGCCGGGCCCGGAAACCACCGTAGGCTTGGAGATGCCTTTGATACCTCTGCCCCCGGCGGCCATATCGCCGGAATATTATTTCCCCCTGACGTCCTATCCCGAAGGATTAAACCCATAGCTCCCGGGGACGTCAGCAGCTCCGGGACTGTGGGAATAGCCGAAGAGTCGGCTTTTTACTATCCTGAACCACCGCTGTGGCTAAACCCGGTTACGGGGCGGATATCCTCCCCGGCGGGCACGCGCTACAGCCCCATAACAGGCCACGTGGAATTTCATGACGGCGTTGACATTGCGATTCCGGTGGGGACACCCATCGTCGCGCCCAAGGACGGAAGCGTCGTGGCGGCGGGATATTCTCCCAGCTTCGGTCACTTTCTGCGAATCGCCCACGCCAACGGATATACATCCTTTTACGCGCATCTTAGTCGGTTTGCCGTGACCATTGGCGACGTGGTGCGGCAGGGATACCGGGTGGCCTATTCCGGCAATACGGGGATGTCAACCGGGCCTCATTTACATTTTGGCATTTTCCACGAGGGCCAATTTATCGACCCGATTACCAGGCTGGACTTCCAGCCATGATTAATATAGGCTCTGTTTTCCTGACGGTCGCGCTGGCCGTTGTGTCTTTGATAATACACGAATGGGCCCATGTACTGGTCATACGCTACATGGGCGGCCACGTGGAAAAGGTGGGCTTCTTCCCGCTGGGAATGGTGGCTCGCGCCCGCCGTCTGGAATATCTGCACGGGTGGGAGCGATACGTAATCTATGCCGCCGGGCCGCTGGTTAATATAATTATTGCGACGTGGGCGGCCCTGACGTCGCATCTGTCTTACGTGGGCGTGGCCTGGCTGGACGAATTGGCCTTTGTAAACCTGGTTCTGGCAGGGTTTAATCTGCTGCCAGTGCTTCCCTTGGACGGCGGGCGGCTGGTTTTGCAATTTATGGGAAACCGCATGGGGATTCTGCGCGCCGGACGCCATATTCTGCGTGTCGGAAGGGTTATTAGCATCCTTTTGATGATTCTGGGCGTGGTGCAACTCCTACTCTTCCCTCCAAATTTCACTCTGCTGGCCGCCGGGGAGTTTCTGCGGCGTCAAACCCGCAAAATGCCCCCCGAATTGCAGGCGGCCTTTCACCGTGCCCTGGACGGAAAAAATTCCCTCCAAAGGGCGCGGCTTTTGCCTGTGAAAAAAAAGGCCATTTCCGGCACCGCAACGATTAAACAAGCCTTCGAAAGCCTGCAATTCGACTGCTTTATTACATTTTACATAGACGCAAAAAAAGAGCACCCTCTCACCGAGAAAGCACTCCTTGATTATATCTTCACTCATGGTTTGGACGGAACAATAGACGAGTCATTTTTTGGGAGCGGCCAAACAGGGGCTGTAGAAGGGCCTAGTATCGCCGATACAGCCCAATAACCTTGCCCAAAATATCGCATTCCCGTGTTTTAATGGGCTCAAACGCGCTATTGGCCGGGTCAAGGCGAATAAGCTCGCCGTCCCGGAAAAATGTTTTCACCGTGGCGGAGTCATCCAGCAGCGCGATTACGATATCACCGTCGTTGGCGTCCTGCTGCTGGCGCACCAGCACCAAATCCCCGTCCAGAATACCCTCGTCCATCATGCTGTCGCCCTTTACATGCAGCATAAAGCAGGTGTCATTCTTTACATAGTCTATGGGAATCGGAAAGGTGTCCTCAATGTTCTCCTCCGCGAGAATAGGCTGTCCGGCCGCCACTCGCCCCACAATGGGCACATTCACTAATTCCCGGGTGTTATTGTAAAAATCCTCCTCCAAAATTTCCGTCGAGCGGTTCTTTGCCGGCGAACGCCGGATAAAGCCCTTACGCTCCAAGGTTTCCAGATGCGCGTGAACCGTCGAAGTGGAGCTTAGCCCCACCGCGTCACAAATCTCCCGCACCGTAGGCGGATACCCGTTCTGCCGAATTTCAGACTTTAAAAAATCCAGAATCATCTGCTGCTTCGCGGTCAAACTCGCGGCCATATTTATCCCTCGCTTCACATTTTAATCCATGCCGCCTGACGGCGGCGGCACAAATCGGTTGGTGCAAAAATTTGCTTCGCAAATTTTCACACTTCTAAGATTATGTCCTAAAATATCACACAATTGAAATTTTTGCAAACGTATGTACGGAAACACATGTATTGTAACCGAAGAAGGATTTTAGCGATGAAAATTAAACTTGACCATCTTGGACAATTCTGCTCTGCTGTGAACAGTGAGAAAAACCCCGGCTATATCCAAGGCAAAATCAGCGAAATGGAGCGAATGATGCGCCTTGGACAGTTCGTGCCGTTGTTCATAAAGAAGTGGATTATAGCTCACGCAGGACATAACGTAAGTGCAGGGTGCTCAACGTGATTTTCAAACTTGGGTTTGATAAATCTCCCCAAGGAAATCCAAGATAAGGTTGAGATGTACTCCTTCGCGCTTGGGGCAGAGCCAAATATGCCGTATCAATTCGCTTGCGTCGCTACAGGTGATATACTTACCTTCACGACCATAACCACGGCACAAGATACCGAAATCATTGACCGAATCGGCAAGTCTCTACTGCAATCATCTATTTGAAGTAATATTCATAACCACTTTTTGAAAATACTCCGGCCAAGGGGCCTCAAATTCCATTTCGCGGCCGGTAGCCGGGTGAGTAAACTTAAGCTGTGTGGCATGAAGAATTTGCCCGCCGAGTTTCTCGTTGAGTTTTTGCAGAAGGGGTTGGCGTCCTGTGCCATAGGTTAAGTCTCCTAAAACGGGATGGCCGATATGCGCCATATGCACGCGGATTTGATGGGTGCGGCCGGTGAAAAGTTTGGCAGCAATGAGAGTGAAACGACCTCGATTACTTTCGTAGCGTTCGAGCACCTTGATATCTGTGATGGCTTCGCGGGCGCGGATGGAAGCAGCGCGGGTGCCAAAGCGCGTATCTGCTAATACGGCCATTTTTTTGCGGTCAATGGGATGGCGGCCTATGGGGAGGTCTATCCGGAAGCTTTCCTTTTTCAGTGCCCCGCAAACCACAGCATTGTAAATCCGGCCCATCTGCCGGGATTCCAGTTGCGCGGCCAAAGCTTGATGCGCAAAATCGTTTTTTGCGACAACCATCAGCCCGGAGGTATCCTTATCCAAGCGGTGAACGATACCGGGGCGAAGAACTCCGCCTATGCCGGACAATCCGTCGCCGCAATAATGCAGCAGCGCGTTCACAAGGGTGCCGGTGTAATTTCCCGCGCCGGGGTGGACAACCAGCCCCCGGGGTTTGTTTACGACAAGCAAATCCCCGTCCTCGTATACGATATCCAGCGGAATGGCCTCGGGAATGGCCTCGCCGGGAACGGGGGCGGGGATTTCGCAAATTAAAATATCACCGGCTTTTACACGGTGGTTCTTGGTAATGGCAGACTCACCAAGCAAAACACGGCCTTCGGCAAGCAGCCTCTGAGCCGCGCTGCGGGTGATTTCCCCTTCGCCGGGGTTGGTTCTCATTGAATTCGCGGCGGCGAGAAAAATATCGGCGCGTTGGCCGTCGGCCTCCGTCGGAACGGTAAAATGCAGAGTGCGGTTGGCCGTATTCATTTTTTTTCCGGGCCGGTGAAATCCTTGACCACAAGCAGTTCAAAAGCCAGCAGCGCAATCACGCCCACCACAACAAACACATCGGCCAAGTTGAAAATGGCAAAATTCATAAACAAAAATTCCAGCATATCGCGTACGATGCCGTTGCCTACGCGGTCGTACAGATTTCCCAAGCCTCCGGCAAAAATCATAATCAGCGGCACCCGGGTGAGCCAGTATTTTTTCTCCAAGGGGAGTTTATAATAGTACCACAGAAGAACCAGCAGAATCACGATTTTGACAATCGAAAGGCCCCACTGCGCCCCGCCGAAGCCCCCAAAGAGGCCGAATGCCGCTCCGGGGTTTTCGTGGTAGGTGAGGCCCAGCAGGCCGTTTATAAGAACGCGGGGCGGGTTGCCCCTAAGATTGGCTTCGGCCCAATACTTGAGCCATAAGTCAAGGGCAACCAGCAGCACCACGCCTATCGCAAAAATAATCCAAGCTTTCGCTCTATTCATCTGCAAAGGAAATTCCCATTGCCTTGGCCACACGAACCATCTCGCCGTTGGGGTCAACGGTTCTCGCGCCTCCCACGGAGGTTTCGCCCATGTTGCCGCTGCCTACGACTTCTTCCAGCTTTACATAACCCATGGTGTTGTCTCGCAAAGTTACCATTGTGCCGAAATGGCCGTCCCGAATCATTTCCGCGGCCTTGACTCCGTAGCGCGCGGAAAGCACGCGGTCATAAGCGGAGGTGTCGCCGCCGCGTTGAATATGCCCGAGGACGCAATGGCGCACTTCGTTTTCAACAAGAGATTCCAGCTGATGGGCGAGCTTTTGCGCAACCCCTCCAAAGCGAATGGCGTCCGGGCTGCCCTCTACGCGCCTGCCCACGGAGACATTGCCCTCCTTGCACCGCGCGCCTTCGGTGACGGCCACGATTGTAAAATTCTTTCCGATGGCCTTGCGCTCGTTGACCTTGTCGGCGATGCCCTGCAGGGAGTACGGAATTTCCGGTATAAGAATAACGTCGGCAGAGCCCGCGATTCCTGCGTGGAGGCAAATCCATCCGGCGGAACGCCCCATGACTTCCACCACAAGCACACGATGATGACTTTCCGCAGTTGTGTGAAGCTTGCCGATGTTGTCGGTAACGATGTTGACCGCAGTGTCGAAGCCGAAGGATATCTCTGTGGAGCTGAGGTCGTTGTCGATGGTTTTTGGCACGCCGATTACGTTTACGCCCTTGCGCGCGAAGTCCCGCGCGCTTGTGAGGGTGCCGTCGCCGCCGAGAACCACCAGCGCGTAAACGCCCGTTCTTTTCATGTTTTCGATGGCGATGTCGGATACGTCTTTTTGAACGGTTACGCCGTTTTCCGTTATTGTGTAATTAAACAGGTTGTCTTTATTCGAATTGTATAAAATCGAGCCGCCTTTATGCAAAATTCCTGACGTCGTATGCCTGTCCAGCAGCATCCAGTCGTTTGTATACAGCCCCCGATATCCAAATTTGTAGCCTATTACGTCGCAGTCCATCATGCTGTGACATGCCCTCACGACTGTGTAAATTACGGCATTTAAGCCGGGTGCGTCGCCGCCTCCCGTTAGAATAGCAATTCTTTTCTTTGTCATTACATATCAGTTCCTTCCATATATAATGGGGGCTCTGCCCCCAAACCCCCGCCGCTACGCTACGGGAAACCCGCAACTGCGCGGTTAGGGCGTCTAAAAGTTATTGTACACTATAATTTGATTTTTGTCTTGACTTTTTCTAAGATTTGGGCTAAGATGAATCTGAATCCCAGCCCCGGATATTAAATATTTTGGAGGTTCTTATGCGCACCACCCATATTACAAAACCCCATGAGGTCGAGCGGAAATGGTTTATTGTTGACGCCACCGGCCAGAATTTGGGACGTTTATCCACACAAATTGCCCATATTCTGCGAGGGAAGCATAAACCCACTTTCAGCCCCTCTGTGGACACCGGCGATTATGTAATTGTTATAAACGCAGACAAGGTTAAAGTCACCGGGCGTAAGCTCGACCAAAAAACTTATGTAAGGCATTCCGGCTACATCGGACGCAGAAAAGAAACAAATCTGCGGGACATGCTTAATAAAAAGCCCGAATTTGTTCTCTCCCACGCCGTTAAGGGGATGCTTCCCAAATGCAATCTGGGGCGTAAGATGTTTGCCAAATTTCATGTGTACGCCGGCCCGGAGCATAACCATCAGGCACAAAAGCCCGAAGTTTTAGCTCTGAATACGACATTATAAAGTGTGAAAATTCGCGAAGCGAATCTTTGCACCAACATTTTTGTGCCGCCGCCGAAGGCGGCATGGGATTAGGAGTAGTATATGGCATCAGTTTCTTATTATGGCACCGGCAGACGCAAAAGCGCGGTTGCCCGTGTGTATCTCTTGCCCGGCAAGGGAGAAATCTTAATCAACAAACGCGGTATCGACGATTATTTCGGTCTTGATACCCTCAAGCTTATCGTTCGTCAACCCCTTGAACTCACAGGGATGCTCGGCAAGTTTGATGTAAAGGTAAATGTTTTTGGCGGAGGCTACACCGGGCAGGCCGGAGCTATTCGTCACGGCATTTCCCGCGCGTTGCTTGTCGCGGACGATGACTTCCGCGCACCTCTTAAGAAAGCGGGCTTCCTCACCAGAGACCCCCGCATGAAAGAGCGTAAAAAATATGGCCTTAAGGGTGCTCGCCGTGCGCCGCAATTCTCAAAACGCTAATAGCCCATCCCCCCTGGCGCGTACCCACGCGCTGGGTTTCCAATCCCCCCCTAAAAACCCCCGGCCTGCCGCCGGGGGTTTTGTAAACATAAGGGCTCATGCCAAAATTAACCTGTATTTGGACGTTCTGGACAAACGGCCCGACGGGTATCACAGTATCGTTTCCATTATGCAAAGCTTAGGGCTCTGCGACGAGCTGACTATTCGCGCGGGGGCGGTTTCGTCCGAATCGGCGGCGGTTTCGCTAATCTGTGACGACCTTACCCTTCCCACGGACGAATCCAATTTAGTCGTAAAGGCCGCAATGCTTTTAATGCGCGAGTACGGCATAGGTCAAGATATCAAAGTCGAATTGACCAAGCGAATCCCCGCCGGGGCGGGGCTTGCAGGGGGAAGCAGCGACTGTGCCGCCACTCTGTTTGGAATAAACGAGCTTTTTCAACTGAACATACCAATGGACAAGCTTATGGAGCACGGACGCACCTTAGGCGCGGACGTACCGTTTAACCTAGTATCAGGTGCTGGAATATTCACGGCTCTGTCCGAGGGCATCGGCGAAAAACTGACTCCTTTGCCCGCTCATCCGGATTGCCATATTGTGGTTGTATGCCCAAAAATTCACGTGTCTACCGCAGATGCTTACGCCCGCCTTGACGCGGTAAAAATGGGAGCTGCGGGGCAAGCTAATGACGAGCTCGTTCCAAAAGATATTCTTTGTGACAGCGCGCCGCGCACATTGCAGGCCGAAGGGCAAGGGCTGGCCAATCTAATGATGGCACTTTCTGCGGGGGATGTTGCCCAAATCTCCGCGAATTTCTTCAATATATTCACCTTTGTTACGGCAGATATTCACCCCGAAATTTTCCGTATAATACGTGAGCTAAAAGGCCTCGGCGCGCTGGGCGCGTCCATGAGTGGCACAGGCTCCGCCGTTTTTGCGTATTTTGCAGACGAAAATAAAGCCAAAGCAGCTTGCGATAAATTCCCAGAACATAAAGTTTTTCTAACCTATCCAAAAAGGGGATGACAAAAATGAAAAATTCCAAAACCGTAGTTGCACTTGCACTGACCGTACTTATGGCTATGGTGCTGATTGTGCCCGTTATGGCGCAGACTCAGCGGTTCCAAGACGTTCCGCCCAACCATTTTGCCTTTGAGGCGATTAATTGGGTGACTGACCCGGCCAACGGCGCGTTTATGTGGGGCGACGCCAGCAACAATTTTAACCCAAACAGTAATATGAATAAATTCGAGGCGGCGCAGATTTTCGCCATGGCCGCCGGCTTCCGTCACCTGACGCATACGCTTCCTCCGGAGGAGCAGGCCGTGTTCACCCGCTCCTGGAATCAGTACAGGCCGTTTTTAGAAGGCCTGTCGGGCCAGTTTTCTCAGTGGGGCGTGGGCACGGACAGGGAAATCGCTTTCTTGCTCTACAAGGGAATTCTCACACAGTCGGATGTGCAAAGCTTCGTCGTGCGTGTGGGAACAACCGAGCAGCGGCCTTTACTGACCCGTCAGGAAGCCATTGTATGGACTGTCCGACTGATTGGGAGGTCTTCCCAAGCGAGGGCTCTGACGCTTCCGCAGCCAAATCCCTTTAATGACGACGCGCAAATTTCCGCCGCGTACCGCAGATACATCTATTACGCCAGAAACACCGGTATTATCCAAGGTGCGGGCGGCAGCTTTGACCCCACAGGGCATTTTACCCGCGCGGGAATGGCGGTGGTGTTTTTTAACGCCTTGGCCGAAACCCCGGAGCAAACCCCACCCGTTCAAGGCGGCGCGACCGCCACGATTAACGGCACAATCACAGCCATGCATCATGACACCCAAGTAACGATTACATCCGCGGCGGGCACGGAGAATTTTACCTTTGCCTCAAACGCCGTAATCATGGTTGACAACGTGCAAAGAACCCCCTCCTTTCTTCAGCCCGGAATGACCGTCACGATTTTGATTAACGCCCAGCGGCAGATTTTAAGCCTCCGCGCCAGCACGGCGGTGGCAGACCCAACTCCGACACCAACACCACCCCCGGCCCAGACCCTTCAAACAGACGAGGGTTTTGTTGAGGCCATCACACTTACCCCGGCCACTGTTACTATACGTACACAGCGTGTAAATATCATCGGGCAGGTAATTAACGAGTCACGGGTGTTTAGCATTGCGGCCAACGCTGCAATTACACGCGGAGGGACGCCTACGTATTTACGGTATGTGCAGCCCAATGATATCGCGTTCTTTGGGTTTGCGGGCAATATTATCCACGAGCTGGAATTAATGGAGCGCGAGCGCACGGTAAGTGGTGTTCTCACGGAATCACGCCCGGCGGACCATATGGGCGGTATGCCTACGCTTCTTATTGAAGTAGAAAGCGGAATATCTTACGAGCTGCGGGTTATGCCCGCCACCAGCTTCACCCGGGGACATGTGCACAATCTCAACTGGAATGACCTGCGCATAGGAGACAGCGTTGTGGCCTATGTGGAATTCGACCGGCTGGTATCTGTTCACGCTACGGGCCTGCGCACAAACACCTCGGGACGCCTCACCCAAATTCTCATCACCGAGCGCAACTCTCAAATAACCGTTGCTTTGCCCGGCGGAAATTCTGACACTTTTATAATAATGCCGGGGGTATTTGATGTTTACAGCCTGCGTATAGGAATGCATCTTGAAATCATGCTGGACAGCCGCGAGGTCATTAATATCACTGTCACCAGTGGTGCGCAGGGCCAGAACCCCGTTATTTTGGGCTTTATCCAATCCATCCGCGCCGACGGTTCGATTGTTGTGGTAGAGGGGCAGGGCACTGCCCAGCGCAGTCACACAATTCAAACAAACACTTCCACCACAATAACAAGGGGCGGCTCTACGCTGGCATTTGCGGACTTGCGCGTAAACATGAATGTGCACATTGTTTTGACCGCTCCGCATTCTAATGTGGTGCAGTCGATTACCGTATTGCCATAAGCCAAATGAGTACGCATGGGTATAAGCCGCCTCCCAAGCCGGTTAAATTGGACGTGCCGGCTTCGGCAGATGATTTCGAATCGCCAAAGCGCAAACGTCGAGGCAACGCGCCCCTACCGGAAATCAGTACGGATGACTTTGAGTTGCCCCAAAGGGGCGACGGAGTCAGCGGTCGGGATAACGACGGAGATTTGCGGGTCTATCGCGAGGCGCAGCGTTCCTATGGGAAAAAACGCCCCGATTTTCCCCGGGACAGACTAAGGCGAGGCCCAAGGCGTGACATTCCCCCGTCGCAGCGGCCGCCCCGGCATATTCCTTCGCGGCAGCGGCGTCCTGCGTATCAGCTAAACCCCATGGTAAAACGTATAACCGTATTGGGCATAGCCGGGGTTACGGCTATAGTGGTTGTGATTCTGCTGGCTGTTCATCTTATGACGGACAACGCCTTTGCCGTGTACTTGGATGACCGGCACATGGGTTATATGAACCTTTTGCCGGACATGGATTCCGAAAGCTTTCATAATTTTGCGATTAGCCAGCTTGAGTTTAATTTAAACGCGGAGGTGCGTGTGGCGGAGCGTGTGCGGTTGCGCCCCGGGCGGGCCCCGGCGTCGGAGCGGCTTGCCTCCGGTGAAATGATTACCCGGCTGACCACAGGAATCTACGGCTTTACCGTTGAAATTGCGGCTGTTGACATTTATGTAAACGGAAGTTTTGAAGCGACGCTGCGCAGCATGGCGGACGTTGAACATCTGGAACGGATGCTGCAAGAGCCTTGGCATACCGCGTACACCGTACGTTCGGAATTTGTACAGGATTGGGAGCTTCGCCCCCGATTCGTAGACCCCACCTATCAGGAATTTTCTACGGCAACGGACACACAGTGGCGTCTAGAGCGTCGCAAGCAGGTTCATGTGCCGTACGCTGTGCAGCCCAGTGAAAACTTGGGAATCATCGCCCGCAATCACGGCATATCCCTTGAAACCATTTTGCGGGACAACCCGCATATTAATATTCACACGATTTTGTCCATCGGGCAGCTTTTGCAAATTTACACCACCCGTCCGCTTTTAAGCGTACGAACCTTTGATTATGTGAACCGTATCCAACCCATACCAATGCCGGTTCAGCAGGTTCATAACCCAAGCCTGGCCGCCGCCACAACCCGCGTGGTTCAGTACGGCCGCAACGGCGAGGAATACGCCGTAACCCGCATTACCCGCGTAGACGGCGTGCTGGAATCGGAAGAAACACTGGAGTCGCGGGTCATTAGCGAGCCAAGGATGCATATCGTCGAAATGGGCTCGCCCCCGCCGGAAGGAGGCTAATATATGTCCGCAAAAATTTTAATAGTAGATGACGAAACGGCAATTGTAGATATTCTGGCCTATAATTTGCGCAAGGCCGGATATGAAACAATAGAAGCCTATGACGGGCAGAAGGGGCTGAATTTGGCCCTTTCGGAGAACCCTGATTTGGTGCTTCTGGATATTATGATGCCGTATTTGGACGGCTATGAGGTATGCAAGCGTCTGCGCAAGGTATCGCAGGTGCCGGTTATTATGCTGACAGCCAAGGCAGAGGAATCCGACAAGGTGCTAAGCTTCGAGCTGGGAGCGGACGACTATATCACCAAGCCCTTTGGCGTTCGGGAAATGCTGGCGCGGGTTATGGCCAACCTTCGCAGAAGCCACACGCCGCAAGCAGCCACACAAGGCGCGAGCAGCCGCCTGATTTTCGGGGAGTTAAGCATCGACCTGGATATGTATGAGGTAAAACGCGGCGGAGAAATTATCGACCTCACCCGCCGGGAATTTGAGCTGGTAAAATTCCTGGCCACACAGAATAATCATGTTTTTACAAGGGAAGCCTTATTGGAAAAGGTGTGGGGCTATGAATACTTCGGCGATGTGCGCACCGTTGACGTAACCATCCGGCGGCTTCGCACCAAGCTGGAATTCACACCCGACACGCCGACTTATATCCTCACAAAACGCGGCGTGGGATATCACTTCACACAGGAATTCGGTGACGGCTTGACATGACATTTCATGGCATCGGCGCGCGTTATGCGCGGCGCGACGGCGTAGCCGTCGGAGCGGAGCAGGATTTATTTCTGCGTAGCGAGGGGGCTTGGGGGCGTAGCCCCCATTCAAAATGAGAAGCATCAAGACGAAGCTAATCGTCATATACGCCGCCGTGGTGCTGGTTGTAATGACCGTCAGCGGGACGTTTATGCTGTTTAATATGCGGCAAATGGAAATGGCTCACACCCGTGACCGACTTTATGAGCAAGCCACATTAATCAACGACCGGATTGTGCAGGTCTACGACAATTTTATGGACGCCTCCTGGCATATGATTGGTCAGGGCGAATACGAAATAGAGGGCGCGATACTCGACCATCAGGGGATTCCGATTGCCCCGTTTTTGTTCTTAAGCCTGTATCTGCGCCAAAATGACCATGCCGTAATAAGCGCGATGGCGGGAGAAGAAGGCTTCTCCTCTGGAAGCATTCTTCCAGACCAGCACGGCATAGGACATCAATGGCTCACTTTTGCTATGCCGGTCACCCGCGACGGTGAGGAATTTATCGTATTCACTCGGATAAGCGCGCAATTCATGAATCAAACCCTTGCCCGGATGACATTTTACTTTGTGGTGTCGGTGCTTATCGCGCTGGTAATCACGGTAATCCTGTGGTTTTTTCTGGGCAACACACTTACCTCGCCCATCGTGGCACTAAGCCGCCATGCCAAGGCCATCGCCTCGGGCGACCTTTCCCGGGAAATAAAAATCTCCGGTGAGGACGAAATCGGCGACCTCTCCCGGGACTTTAATTTCATGGCCCAAGAACTCAGCAACACCTTAAGTGTAATATCCACCGAAAGAAACAAGGGCCAGGCCCTTTTGCACAACACCCCCGCCGGGATGCTGGCTTATGATGCCGTCGGGCGGCTGGAACACGCAAATAATGCCAGTACAGAGCTTTTGCATGGGATTGACATAGGCAGTGCCCATCTGAGCCATGTGCTGGCACTTTTAGGTTTTGATGTTGATGACGTAAAAGCCCTGCGCCCCGGCGAGGTTCGCGAATCCATATACGAAGAGGGCGACTTTTTTCTGCAAGCGGCGGTGACTCCATATTCCAGCGAAAGCGGCGACGTAGACGGATATCTCATCGTATTACAGGATATCTCCCGCCAGCGCAAGCTGGATAATATGCGAAAGGAATTTGTGGCCAATGTCTCCCACGAGCTGCGCACGCCTTTGACTTCGATTCGCACATATTCCGAAACCCTTCTCGAGGGTGCGATAGACGACCCGGACACCGCCAGAAAATTTCTAAAGGTTATAGACGACGAGGCCCAGCGGATGTCTATTTTGGTTTCCGACCTGCTGGAGCTTTCCCGTCTCGACTCCAAACACACCGCCCTCGAAATGGACGTGGTTGACCTTGTCGCGCTGATTCGCCTTTCCATTCGCCAGGCCAATATCCAAGCCGACCAAAAGGGTCAGACAATCGAGTTTGAAACCCCCAAGACCCCGTTTTTCATCGAAGCCAACGCCGCACGTATTAATCAGGTTGTTTATAATATCCTCTCCAACTCCATAAAATACAGCCCGGAAGAAACTTCCATCCGCGTCACCCTCGAAACCACGGAAAAATATTACCGCGTATTCATACAGGACCAAGGCATCGGCATCCCCCCCGAAAGCATAAGCCGTGTTTTCGAACGCTTCTACCGGGTAGACAAGGCCCGCGCCCGCGCCATGGGAGGCACAGGCCTGGGCCTCGCCATCGTAAAGGAAATCATGGAGGAGCACGGCGGCCGCGTTTACGCCACCAGCCAGTCCAACCAAGGCACTACCCTGGTGCTGCGGTTTAACAGGCTTGCAGAGGAGATTTAGATTGCCCACCGAAAGGAGGCCAGCATGAAGGAGAATTTGCAGCGTTTGGTTGCAACGGCAAAGTCTGTATGCATTATCGCGCTGGCTGTTTTTGCGGTGTATCAGATTACGCAGCTGTGGTTTGTTAATCTGACCAACCGGAATTTTTTTCCGTACCTGGAGGCGCGTTTTCCCCCTGCCGTGCCCGACGGGAGAAGCGCGTGGGCATTACCCTATAGGATAGTCACTGGCGCGGGTAATGGGCGGTTTAGTATTCGTTACAGCGGGGTTGCCACGTCGGCGGCGTGGGAATACGGCGAGAACGCGATGGACGCGATTTTGCGCAGTGGAAGCTTTGCCGGCGTACATGAGAGAGTAACCGCCGCCGGACGGGGGCGTATACAAGAGCGGCCTGTGTTTATCTATGAGTATGCCTTTGAGATGTGCGCGGAAACTTTTGCGATGGCCTTGGGCCGGAGGAACGGTGCGGCCCTGACCTCCCACGGAGTGGAGCGTTTTAATTCCATTGCGGTTCAGCCGCCGTTCGGGGACGACTCTTTTCTGCGGGTATTCTTTATGGACTCCGCCCACGCATGGGAATTCACGCTGGCCCCGGGCACGCGCCGCCACCCCGAAGAGGATTTTGAATTTTCCATGCCTCATATATCCGATAGGGAAAAGCACTTTGTTGCGGTGGGCAACTCCTTCGCCCCCCGCGCGCCCAATGGCTTTCTGTATTGGCAGGTCGAAGCCCACAATCCGCACCTGACCCCGGAAGGCTGGCATCACTGGTCTACGGTTCGCCCGCCGATAGAGGTCTTTTTCAGTAATCCCGCCACGATTAATGAGACAACCGGCGTGGACGGAATCTTTACCTTCACCAGCCGCCACACCACGGTATTCTACCTGCCCTTCGACGTGCTGGAATATACCAGCTACCGCACAATCGGGCGCACCGCCTCGGGGGATTTGTTATCGGATTTCTCCGCCGCGATGGCCTTCATCGAGGCAGACCACAACGTGGAAAACGAAATCTTTCTGATGAACTATGAAGCCAGCGGCCGTGTGCACATTTTTCGGTTTGGGTATGTAATCGACAATTTCCCGCTGAAGCTGACGGATTCATGGCGCACGGGCCCAAATTGCCTTGACGCCCTTTCCGCTCCCATCGAAGTCGTGGTGGACCATGGCCGCGTAGTGCGCTACCGCCGCCTGGCCTACAGCTTCCGCCCGGGAGGCATGGCCTGGTTCAACCCGGAAGCCCTAAACATCGAAGAGCCCTTCACTCTGGGCTTTCGCATAAGCCGCGAGCCCTCCATTGAATTGGAAGTCTTTTACACGATGAAGAATTAGCTTCCACCCATCGAGCAAGGCGAGATGCCGCGGAAGCGGGATTCATTCCCGCGTAGCGAGGGGGCTTGGGGGCGTAGCCCCCATTGGAAGGAATTAGCTTATGGAATGGGAAAAAGCGAAAAACTATATTTTAATCGCGTTTATTATTTTAAACGCGGGCCTGGCGATTCTTTTACATCTGGAGAACCGCCGCTACACCATGACCTCGGACCGCGACCGGAATATTAACATTGTCCTCGGGCGCAATAATATAAGCCTGTACACTATTCCGATACGCCGGTTTCCGCCGATGCGCCCGCTGGATGTATCAGGCTTTTATTATGATGTACCCACGCTTTTGGAAATCTTTTTCGAAAACGGCTCCGCGCTGGAGAATCTCGAAGACGACCCGTACCGCTGGCATTTCCGAGAGGGCTACAGCGAGCTTACGATTTCCAACGGGCTGATTTCCTTTGATTTTGACGCGCGGGGGCTGGCGCATCCCTATTACGAGTACGGCGAAATCACCCCCGAGGAGGCCGCCGCACTTTCCGGCGAGTTTATCGGCCTGCATTTTCCGGATTTTGTTCACGATATCACATTCGAATGGGGCGACGGAATCCGCCGGATTTACCGTCAGAAATATCGTGGCAGACTGATTTATTCCAACTATGCGGAATTTTACATTACCTCCCACGGAATCGAATGGATAGACATGATGTTTGGGCGTATCATCGGCCATGTGCGCGAGCCGCAAATGATTTTTGCTCCGGATGAGGTGCTGCTGACCTTTATGCATCTTATGCGCGACCGCATTATGGAAGAGCATATATTCATCATGTCAATGGACATGGTATATTTGCAGGAATACGTAAGCACCCGCCCCGGAATACCGTATGCGGCCGTACCCACCTACCGGATTTTTATCGAAGGAAGCGAGGACGAGCCGTTTTTAATCAACGCATTTACGAATATGATGCCGTTCCGGTAAAAAGCTATAGGATAAAGTCAGGCGTGTTGCCTGTGACGATATCCGGGCGATAAATCGGTGCGGCCCATTTTACGCTGTTGGTAATGATGCGTTGAACCTCGGGCATGTGGTAAATGGGAAAGGTTTCGTGCCCGGGGGAGAAGAAAAATATTTTGCCGCAACCGCGCTTAAACGTGCATCCGCTGCGAAAAACCTCGCCGCCCTCGTACCACGAAAGGAATAAAAGCTCATCCGGCGCGGGAATTTGAAAATTCTCGCCATACATTTCGGAATGGGGGATGTCAAAATATTCCGGTACGCCTTGGGTTATGGGATGAGACGGCTCTATGCACCAGACTCTTTCGAGCTCGCCGACATCACGCCAGCGAAGCCTTAGCGTATCCGTGCCCATCAGCCGCGAGAAGATTTTTGAAGCATGAGCAGAATGCAGTAAAATCAGCCCCATGCCGCCCAAAACGCTGCGTTGTATCCGTTCAACTATGGCGTCGTCCATTTCGTGGTGATGGGAATGCGCCCAATACACAAGGACATCCGTGCCGGATAACACTTCCTCGGTCAGGCCGTGCTCCGGCTGGGTTTGCAATGCCTCGCGAATGTTAAATTCCCCACTTTCCCGCAAAAATCCCGCAATCGCGTGATTTATTCCCCGTGGGTAGGGCTCGAAAGCCTTTTCATTTTCGTTCCAAACAGTAACCTTTAACTTGTCCATTTTTGCCTCCGGTTTTATTACCAACAAAGAGCTGTTGAATTTTTCTAAGCTCTGGTATAATATCATAGATGCGGGGGAGGGCATAATTTTTTTTGGGGGGAAGGTGTTTCGTGCGGCACACAATTATGGCAGTGGATGATGTTCTTGTTAATTTAATGATTTTGGAGTCCATACTTGAGGACGAATACAATGTAATTACCTCAACAAACGGCGAAGAGGCTTTAAAGCTGATGAAGGACGGCACTAAGCCGGACTTGCTTCTGTTGGATTTGTCCATGCCCGGCATGAGCGGCTTCGAGCTTTTGGAAAAAATGCACGAGGACGAAAGCATGACAAATATCCCGGCGATTTTCGTAACGGGCGAGACCGACCAATATTCCGAGGAAAAGGGCTTAAAGCTGGGCGCGGTAGACTACATCAAGAAGCCCTATGTTCCTACTATAATATCCGCAAAAATCCGCAATCACTTAGAAATAAAATCCCTGCGGGACAACCTGGAGGAAATGGTGGCGGTGCGCACCCGCGAGCTGGAAGAGCGCACCCAAGAGCTGGTAGCAACCCATGGCGCAATCATAATGGGTATGTCCTTGCTGTCCGAAAGCCGCGACAAAGTAACGGGGGCTCATCTTGCGCGCATCAAAAAGCTGACCCTTCTGCTGGCGCGGCGTTTATACGAAATGCATCCCAATCTCCTGAACGAGGAAATGGTGGGCATAATCGCCACTTACTCTCCCCTGCACGACGTGGGAAAGGTAAGTGTTCCCGATGCCGTGTTAAACAAGAGCGGCAAGCTAACCCCCGAAGAATTCGAGCAGATGAAGAATCACACAATTTTTGGCGGGGACCTGCTCCGGCAAATAGCCGAATTTTTGCCCAGCGGCAAAAGCGAAATGATTATAGCCATAGAAATAGCCGAAAACCATCACGAACGCTATGACGGTACAGGGTATCCCCACGAAATCAAGGGAGAGGAAATCCCGCTTTCCGCCAGGATAGTTTCCGTATCCGACGTTTACGACGCTTTAAGAAGCCCCCGGCCCTACAAACAGGGCTTCACCCACGAAGAGGCCATGAACATAATGCTGGTAGGCGACGGCAGAACCAGCCCCATCCACTTCGACCCCTTGGTTCTGGAAGCCTTTAGGCAAATTGAAGACGACCTTCGCCACGCCTACGACAGCAATCCCGACCCCAGCGTTGAAATTTTGGCGGAATAAACCCGGTTATCCCCTATCCATATTAACAAATTTAGTTTGGGCCCCAAGGTACATAAGCTCCACCGTGCCGGTGGGGCCATTTCTTTGTTTGGCGATGATTACCTCGGCGTGGTTCTTTTTGAGAGTTTCGGGATTGTAATATTCGTCGCGGTACAGGAATGTAACCACGTCGGCGTCCTGCTCTATCGCGCCGGATTCCCGCAGGTCCGAAAGCATGGGGCGATGGTCCTTGCGGGCCTCCACCGCGCGGGAAAGCTGGGCCGCCACCAACAGCGGCACGTTCAGCTCCTTGGCGATGCCCTTTAACGAGCGGGAGATTTCCGATATTTCAAGCTGGCGGGATTCCGTCCGCCCGGTGGTGGTCATAAGCTGCAAATAGTCGATTACCACCAGCCCCAGATTTTTTTCGATTTTAAGGCGGCGGCACTTTGCCCGCATTTCCGTTACGGAAAGCCCCGGCGTGTCGTCGATATACAGCGGCGCGTTGGAGAGATTGCCCATACTCATAGAGATTTTGTCCCAGTCCTCGTCGGTGAGAGAGCCGGTGCGCAGCTTTTGCGCGTCCACGCCGGATTCCATGGCCAGCATCCGGTTGCCCAACTGCTCCTTGGACATTTCCAAGCTAAAAACCGCCGTGGGAACGCCGCGCTTTACCGCCGCGTGCTGGGCAATATTCAGCAGAAACGCCGTTTTCCCCATTGAGGGCCGCGCCCCCACCAGAATCAAATCCGAAGGCTGGAGGCCGGCGGTTCTTTTATCAAAGTCAAAGAAGCCGGTTTCCACGCCTGTTATTTGCCCCTTGCTTTCATACAACTCTTCCAGGCGGTTCATGGCGGACACCAGAACCTCTTCGATGTGGGCAAAATCCCGGGTGCTTCCCCCTTGGGAGATGTCAAAAATGCTCTTTTCCGCCCGCTCCAAAATTACGGCGGCTTCCTCCTTGGCCTCGTAGCCCGCATTTGTGATAAACGCCGAGGCCTTAATCAGCTTGCGCAGCAAAGATTTCTCCCACACAATTTGCGCATGGTGCCGGATATTGGCCGACGTATAATAGGCCGCCGCGATATCCGCAATGCGCTCGCGCCCGCCTATTTGCTCCAGTAGGCTTTTCTCCGCCAGCTTGTCGCTGAGTGTCACCACGTCAACCGGCACGCTGCGGGCGAACAGCTCCACCATTGTTTCATACACGGCCTGATTCGCCGGGCTGTAGAAATCCTCGCCCTTGAGCGATTCATAGGCTGTGGCGATGGCCTCCCGGTCGAACAACATTCCCGCTAAAACCGCCAGCTCCGCCTCTTGGTCATTGGGCGGAATCCTCGGGGCCGGATGAAAATTTGGCTCCACCATTACTCCGCCACCAGCTCAAAGTTCAAGGTCACGCTGACTTTCGGATGAAGCTTTAACACGGCCGTGTGCTCGCCCACGGTTTTTACCGCTTGCACGACGATTTTTTTCTTATCCACGGAAATCCCCGTCTGGGACTGAACCCCTTCGGCAATTTCCTTGTTGGATATCGAGCCGAACATCTTACCGCCGCCACCCGTTTTCACAGGGATTTTTACCTTGACGTCCTTTAGCTTTTCCGCGATTTCCTGGGCCGCAGCCACTTCCTGTTGGAACTTTTGGTCGGCCCTTTTTTGCTGCGCCTCCAATTGCGCCAGATTTGCCTTAGTCGCCTCCATCGCCAGCTTGCGCGGGAATAGGAAATTCCTTGCGTGCCCGTCGCTGGCATTCACAACCTGCCCCTTTTTTCCTACACCCTTTACGTCTTCCAATAAAATTACCTGCATAGTGTCACTCCTTTAGGATTTGTGTCGCTCCTTAAATGCGAAGCCCATAATATGGTTCAATGCTGATTCAATATATTCGCTATTGCCATCATAGAAATGGGCGCAAAATATTTCCCGTATGCGAAAGACACGCTCAACATCGGCACAAATTGCAGAATCCAAAATATCGGTGGACTTGTTCTTCATCGCCAGTTCTGCTTCTAAGTCTGCGTGCCACTCGGCATCATAGGCCAAAATTTCCCGCTGCAAATCTGCAACAAGTTTTACCATAAACACCCCAAAATCCTTGTGAGTACAGTCGTAGAAATCCTTTTTCTCAATCGGCTTATGCAATATCATATCCTATACCCCTTTGGGTTTTTTTGCTTTCCAGCCTTGTTAAAGACTATAGATTACCATGCCCCGTAACGCAATCGGAACGTAAATTCGCAGAAAATAGATTCGAAATCGTTTGCGCTCGCGTCGAAAATATAGTATGGTTGCGGCAGGGGTGAATAATGCGAACTATTATTAGCTGGATTATTCGTTTTGGAATCCTGGAATTATTTTTGCTGGTCTTTATTTTGTTAAACAGCTTTACATTTTTGCTGTATGCGGTTGATAAGCGAAAAGCTGTAAATAACAAATGGCGTATAAGCGAAAGCGTGTTAATTTTTTTCACGCTGGCGTTCGGAGGCCTTGGGGCCTTGGCGGGCATGTGGCTGGCGAGGCATAAAACGAAAAATAAGAAATTTAGAATAGCGGCAAGCATCGGGCTGGTTATCGCCATTATTCCTGTGATTCATATTGTACATGGGTTTACGCTGGACAGAACCATTCGTTATGTAGAAATTGAGTTCCGCTCCGAAAATTGGCCGCCGGAATTAGACGGTTATCGCATTGCTTTCGTGACAGATATGCACATTATTTCAGATGAAAGCATGAGAAGCGTGGCGGCAGAGCTGAATGAGCGTAATTTGGACTTGCTGGTGCTGGGCGGGGATTTCTCTATGCGAAATGACCACTACCAAGGCACGATACGGGAAATTTCTCAAATCAACACGACGGATGGCATTTTTGGCGTGGAAGGTAATCACGATGATTTTATAAGGGTTTTTCGTGCAAAAGAGCAATATGGCATAACCCCGCTGGATAATAATGGCGTCCGTATAAGGGAAGGCTTTTATTTAGCGGGTGTCCATGATTTGTGGCGCAGACGCCCGGATATAGCGGCAGCCATCGCAGACGCGAACCCAGATGATTTTATTTTGCTCCTTTCCCACAACCCCGATGTTGCAATGATGCAGCCCACGGCGGGGATTGACCTAATCCTTGCCGGGCATACTCATGGAGGGCAAATCACATTTTTTGGCATTCCGCTGTATTTGCTTCGCGGTAGCATAACAAATTATGGAATGCGATTTGGTTATGGGTTTGCATACTCCGCGGACGGAACCCCTGTATTTACAAGCAGTGGCATCGGTGCCTATTACAATGTACCAAGAATATTTGCGCGGCCAGAAGTCGTGATTTTTACAATGCGGAGGATATAATGGAGAAAATTATCATAAAGGGTGCGCGTGGAAATAATCTAAAAAATGTGAATCTGGAGATTCCCCGAAATAAAATGGTAGTATTCACGGGGCTTAGCGGGTCTGGGAAAACATCGCTGGCTTTTGATACGATTTATGCGGAAGGGCAGCGGCGATACGTGGAGTCATTGTCGGCATATGCGCGGCAATTCTTGGGGCAGATGGAGAAACCCGATGTTGACTTCATCGAAGGGCTTAGCCCGGCCATTTCCATTGACCAGAAAACAACGAATCAGAACCCGCGCTCGACGGTGGGCACGGTTACGGAGATTTATGACTACCTGCGGCTTTTGTATGCGCGGGTGGGGACGCCCCATTGCCCAAAATGCGGCAAAGTCATTGAAAAACAAACCGTTGACCAAATCGTTGACCAAATCCTCACGATGCCGGAAAGCACTCGATTGCAGGTGCTTGCGCCGGTGGTGCGGGAGCGGAAGGGCGAGCATAAGTCACTAATTGATGACGCCAAGCGCAACGGATATGTGCGGGCGCGAATCGACGGGAACATCATCGAATTAAGCGAAGAAATTTCGTTGGACAAAAAAAAGAAGCACACCATAGAAATTGTAATCGACAGGCTGGTTGTGCGTGAGGGAATCCAAAAGCGGCTGTCGGAGTCCATTGAGGCCGCGATGGTTCTGACGGGTGGATTGGTGGTAATCAATGCTGCCCGCCCCGTCGAGAATTCCGCTAACCCGGACACTGCCGCGCCCTCTGTCGCTACGCCTTTGGTGGAGGATATCACTTTCAGCCAGCATTTTGCCTGTGCGGACTGTGGAATTTCCCTGCCGGAAATAGAGCCGCGAATGTTCTCGTTTAACAACCCTGCCGGGGCCTGCCCGGACTGCGCCGGCCTTGGCATGAAGCTGATTTTCGACCCGGAATTGGTTGTACCAAATCATCTACTTACGCTGGCGCAGGGTGCAATCGCCGCGCCGGGCTGGAATTCCGTAAAAGCGGAAAACAGCATGAGCCACGCCATCTTTGAGGCCCTATGCGCGGAGCATAATTTTGATTTGAACACCCCATATGGGGAGCTGCCCCAAAGTATTCGCGATATGCTGATGAACGGCACGGGCCAGCGGCTTAACATCTCATATGTGGGCCAAGACGGACGTTCGCGCACATATCCCTATACATTTGAAGGGATTACAAATAATCTGTGGCGGCGATACAATGAAAGCTCGTCCTACAATTCGCGGCAGGAATACGAAAGCTTCATGACCAGCATTACCTGCCCAGCCTGTAGAGGAAAACGTCTCAAACCCGAAGTTCTGGCCGTAACCGTAGGCGGCGAGTCCATTTCCACTGTTACGGAAAAAACCATCGGGCAGGTGCAGGATTTTTTCAAAAGCATCGAATTGACCCCCACCCAGCAAATTATTGCCGGAGCAATTTTAAAGGAAATCCACGCCCGCACAGGTTTTCTGATGGACGTGGGTTTGAATTATCTGACGCTGGCGCGGGCCACGGGTTCATTGTCCGGCGGCGAGGCGCAAAGAATTCGCCTGGCTACGCAAATAGGCTCCGGGTTGGTGGGCGTCGTTTATATTTTGGACGAGCCCAGCATCGGCCTGCATCAACGCGACAATGACCGCCTGTTGAAAACCCTGCGCCACCTGACGGACATCGGCAACACATTAATTGTAGTGGAGCATGACTCCGACACCATGCAAGCGTCGGATTTTATTGTTGACATCGGCCCACGGGCGGGTATCCACGGCGGCGAAGTGGTCTTCGCAGGGGATGTGAAGGATTTGCTAAACTGCCCAGAAAGTATTACCGGGCAATATTTAAGCGGCAAACTGCGAATCGAAACCCCAACCACGCGCCGCCCATTTAGCGATAAAGCTTTAAAAATCACCGGCGCGGCAGAGAATAATCTGCGGAATATAAATGTAGAAATTCCGCTGGGGACATTCACCTGCATAACCGGGGTCAGCGGTTCGGGCAAGAGTTCGCTGGTCAACGAAATCATGTATAAGCGGCTGGCCCGCGACCTTAACCGCGCCAGAGTGAAACCCGGCGCGCACAAGGATATTCAGGGTCTGGAGCATCTTGACAAAATTATCAACATCGACCAAAGCCCCATCGGGCGCACGCCGCGCTCCAACCCGGCCACATACACGGGCCTCTTTGACCTGGTGCGGGATATTTTCTCCCAAACACCGGAGGCCAAAATTCGCGGTTATCAAAAAGGCCGCTTTAGCTTTAATGTAAAGGGTGGTCGTTGCGAAGCTTGTTCCGGTGACGGCATTCTTAAAATAGAAATGCATTTTCTGCCAGATGTGTACGTGCCCTGCGAGGTCTGCGGCGGCAAGCGTTATAACCGCGAAACATTGGAGGTCAAGTACAAAGGGAAATCCATTTCCGATGTGCTGGAGATGACCGTTGAGGACGCGCTGGAATTTTTTTCGGCATTGCCGCGCCTGCGGGACAAGCTTCAAACGCTTTTTGATGTGGGCCTGACCTATGTAAAGCTGGGGCAGTCCTCCACAACTCTTTCCGGCGGCGAGGCCCAGCGCGTGAAGCTGGCTACAGAGCTTTCCCGCCGCTCCACCGGAAAGACAGTCTATGTGCTGGACGAACCCACCACCGGACTCCACGCCGCCGATGTTCACAAGCTTATAGGAATTTTGCAGCAGCTTACTGAGGGTGGCAATACGGTAATCGTAATCGAGCATAATCTGGACGTAATAAAAACCGCCGACTACATTATCGACCTCGGGCCCGAGGGCGGTAGCGGCGGTGGTGAAATTGTAATCTGCGGCACCCCGGAAGATGTAGCCGCCTGCAAAGACTCATTTACAGGAATGTTTCTAAAAGCCGTGCTGTAGTGCGTTTTTGGGAGCGGCCCAAGGGTGGTGGTAGAGAGAAGAGGGCGGCAGCGCGGGGAGTGGGCGCGCTAACGCTTGTCATGGGATGATTGAACCGGCTTGGGAAGTGCCTGTGCAGGTCTTGCTTTACAGCAAGCCCCGCGGTGGCACTGTCCCTCGCTCGTCTCACTAATCCCACGACTGCGCTAGTCGCACGCCTCACTCCCCGCGCTGCCCCCTTTTCGCCAACACCCTTGGTCCACTCCCGTGCAGTATAGGATAGTTAGGGTGCAACGGTGGCCGGTGTTCTGGCGGACATGCCAATAGTGATGCCCCCGTTGGCGATGATATTGGGCTGGGTTGTATTGTCAATTGCAATTAATATTGGGCGGCCGGTGTCTGTAATTTCTACGAAAAAGGCAATATGCGGTATGTCATTAACAGTCTCAATAATTTCAATATGGAAAATCTCACCTGTATCTGCGCAGCGGACATTAATGTGGTTGAGTGGTGCTGTCACGCGCTCGCCTGTATTTGTTATCCAAATGGAGCTGGTTTGTGGGCAATAAGAAAACTCGAATACTTCGTCATGGTTTTCGATTCCGTGTATGTTGGTTAATAGAATTTGCCGGGTTTCAGGAAATGCGTGGGTATATCTTTCGCTAAACGGAACGGTGGCTATTATTTCGTTATTGCCGGCGGAGTTTATTGATATTACTTCGCCCGTTGCCGCATTAAGAATGCCAAGGAAGGTAAAATCCATATTTGTGGCGGTCAGAACGCCCCGCTCACCAATAAGAAATGACCATGCGCCGACTGTTGCGTCGTCGTCCGCGTGTGTTCGCATTCTTGCTTGTACATATTGAAATGTCATATACACAACAGAACCGTCAATGTTTACCCCAAAATTATCCCAAATGTACCGCGCCGCGATTGCCGCCGCTTCTTCGGGGGAAATCGTATCGGCATGTCTTTCGATGCGGGAGTGAAGCTCGTACACGTAAACTTCAAAGCGTTCCGTCACGCGCTCAATTTCTTGTTCTGATGCTGGTTGATAAAACGCTGTATCCGAAGCGAATCCAACAAGGAAAACAGCTGCGAAAATAAAGGAAACAACACTTATCCATTTTGCAGTTTTTTTGAAACACAACACATTTACCACCCTTTCTTTTACGTTGCTTTCTCCAAAAGCAATAGGATTTAACAGGCTAACCCTTTCTACGGACAGACTCAACAGTGATGCTGAGTAATCGCCGCGTATATCTTCGTTTGTTTTTCGCAGCACGGCTTCATCGCATGACATTTCCATATCCTTGGACATAAGTAAATATGAAATCCATATCACCGGGTTAAACCAATGCAGGGCAAGCACGATAAACGCAAAGGGCTTTATAATGTAATCACGCCTTTTTATATGTGTCTGCTCGTGCTTTAAGATGTAGTCCTGCTGTGCCGGGCCGATGTTTAGCGGGAAATAAATTTTCGGACGGATAAAACCAAGCACAAAGGGCGTTTTGATTTTATCCGTTTCAAAGATGTTGCCGCGCACAAGCGTGGCGTAACGCACGCGCCTCCGCAGGCCGATATACCCCATCACCGCGTAGAGTAATAACGCAATAAACCCGGCAAGCCAAGCATATGCGGCTACTTCAAGAAAGACATGAATAGGGTTTACGCTGTTTGTCGGATTTACGGGGGGCAATACATTATTTATCACCGTATTTACAGGTATATCAAAAAGCTGTACGCCTGTTTGTACCGAAGGGGCCTGCGAGTAAATAATATCCTGTGGTATTGCCGCCGGTGAGGCCGGCATAAAACTAAAAATGCTCTCTATGCTGAAAGGGAACATCAAACGAAACAGCACCACGCTCCAAAGCGCGTATGAGAATATCTTTGGGGCTTTCTTCAGCAGTACACGGGCAAGCATAACAGCCAGTGCGACAAAGCTTGCCGTAATGCTCATATTCAGAATGGTTATGAACAATGCTGTCATTTCACCACCCCGTCAATCATGGCCTTTATGCTTCGCGCTTCTTCATTGGATAAAGTTTTGCTCTGTAAAAATGAAGCGATAAACGATGGAACCGAACCGTCAAATACCCTGTGGATGAACACATCCGCTTCGTACTTTTGTACATCTTCACGAGTTATCAACGTGGTAACGGTGGCTTTTTCGTTTTTCATTATGCCGCGCTCACAAAGTTTTTTTATCATGGAGTAAGTAGTTGGCTTTTTCCAGCCCAGCTCTTTTTCGCATATCCTTGTTAATTCAGTGGAATTAACCGGCTCATGCGTCCACACAATGCACATGAACTTGTACTCCGCGTCAAACAGCTTGAATAAGTTTTCCATTGGATTCTCCTCTCGTTGGTCGGTCGATTGCGACCGCTTTTATTAGTCTATCATGACCAACCAACTATGTCAACAAACAAATTTGACACTGTCTAAGAAACAGGTTATTATCTCCTGTATGCTCGTAAAGGGCTTAATATATAGGAGGTGCAGTATCCATGATGGCAGTATATGTTGCAATTGCTGCCGCTGTAGCTTTAGTAGTCGGTTTTTTCGCCGGTGCAACGTATAGGAAAAAAGTAGCTGAATCCATACTGGGTTCCGCGGAGGTTCAAGCGGAGAACTTAGTTGAAGAAGCCAAAAGGAACGCAGAAGCGCGTGCCAAGGAGATGCTTTTGGAAGCAAAGGAAGAAAGCATCAAAACTAAAAACGAAGCCGAAAAGGATGCGAAAGAGCGCAGGAACGAGTTGCAGCGTTTAGAAAAACGCTTGTTACAAAAGGAAGAAGTGCTGGACCGGAAGATTGAAAAAGCACAGGAAAAAGAGGAGCAGGTAAAAAAGAAAGAGGAGAAGCTGGAAGCCCAGCAATCGGAAGTAACAGAGGTCTTGGCCAATCAGCACAAAGAGCTGGAGCGCATTGCCGGGATGTCTAAAGAGGAAGCAAAAAAGATTCTGATAATATCCATTGAGCAGGAGGCACGGTTTGAGTCGGCCAAGATGATTCGGGATATTGAGTTGCAGGCCAAGTCCGAAGCCGACAAAAAGGCCAAGGATATCCTCGCGAATGCGGTTCAACGCTGCGCGGTTGACCATGTGGCGGAAACCACTGTTTCCGTGGTAAGCCTGCCCAGCGATGAAATGAAGGGAAGAATTATCGGCCGGGAGGGGCGCAATATCCGCGCGCTGGAATCCCTCACTGGCATTGATTTGATTATCGACGATACACCTGAGGCGGTGATTCTCTCAGGGTTTGACCCCATGCGCCGCGAAATCGCAAGAATCGCGCTGGAAAAATTGGTTCTGGACGGGCGTATTCACCCCACCCGCATTGAGGAAATGGTGGAAAAGGCCCGCCGCGAGGTCGAAGTGCAAATAAAAGAAGAGGGCGAAGCCGCCACCTTCGAAACGGGCGTTCACGGCATCCATCCGGAGCTCACGCGCCTCTTGGGCAAAATGAAATTCCGCACCAGCTACGGACAGAATGTACTTAAGCATTCCATCGAAGTGGCTTACCTGTGCGGACTGATTGCCGGGGAGCTGGGCGCGGATATTTCCCTTGCCAAACGCGCGGGCTTGTTACACGACATAGGCAAGGCCGTCGACCATGATATGGAGGGCTCTCATGTGTCTATCGGAGCGTCCCTTTGCAAAAAATATAAGGAATCTGACCTGATTATCAACGCTGTGGAAGCTCATCACGGCGATGTTGAGCCCACAAATATAATCTCCGTTATCGCTCAAATAGCCGATTCCATTTCGGGCTCAAGACCGGGCGCGCGCAGGGAAACCTTGGAGGCTTACATCAAGAGGCTGCAAAACCTTGAAGCCATTGCAGATGCCTTTGACGGCGTGGAGAAATCCTTCGCCATTCAGGCCGGGCGCGAGCTTCGTATCGTGGTCATCCCCGACGAGGTCAACGACACGGCTCTCACGCTGCTGGCACGGGACATCGCAAAACGCATCGAAAACGAGCTTGAATATCCCGGGCAGATTAAACTCAGCCTCATCCGAGAAACCCGCGCCATCGAATACGCGAAGTAGAGGGTTCTTATGTACGCAATTGAATCATAAAAAATGGAGTCGGGGGAACTTTTTCAAAAGCTCCCCCGAGAATCGTTAAAATCCTTCTAGCATTCACAATTTTCTTCAAAGCTGTCGCATTCGGTATCGCGTTTCTCATGGGGATTCGGAGTGCTGTTCCCCACTACGATATCGTTTAGGGAGCAATTCTGGGATTGGTCGTTATAGCGGCAGCGGGTTACGTGACATTTAATATGCGGATTAATCATTAGGCGGCCTCCTTTCGATTTTTATGCTGTATATATTTATCTTTCCCAGAAATGGGCTGGATATGCTAATAAAAAATTAACCTGTAATAAATGAAAGAGGTGCAAAATGGATTTGAGGCAGCATATACGGGAAATTCAAGATTTCCCCATTCCCGGGATTTTATTTAGGGATATCACCACGGTTCTTAATAACCCGGCTGCTCTAAAGGCCGCTGTAGATGCCGTGGGAGCCCTTGCGGAGGGGCTTGAGTTTGATGCCGTTCTTGGGCCGGAGTCACGCGGGTTTATTTTCGGAATGCCTGTGGCGTATAACTCGGGCAAGGCCTTTGTACCCGTTCGCAAAACAGGCAAGCTTCCCGCCGAAACGTGCAGAAAGGAATATTCGCTGGAATACGGCTCGGCCGTAATCGAAATTCACCGTGACGCCATTACTCCGGGTAGGCGGTTTATTATCGTGGATGACCTGCTTGCCACAGGCGGAACGGCCAAAGCCGCCGCCGAACTGGTAGAAGAGATGGGCGGTATCGTAGTAGCACAAATCTTCTTTATAGAGCTGACGGAGCTAAACGGCCGGAAGCTTCTGGCCGGCCAGGACGTGCGCGCGTTATTGGAGTATTAAGCCGGTCTCATGGAAGTAACAACGATTATAATTGCAGCGATAATTATTGTGGGGCTTCAAGCCGCTTTTATTGTGTCGGGTATGTCGGCACGAAAAAAGCGGCTTATTGCGTTGGCGGAGGCCTTTGGCAAGCCGCCATTATCGCCGCCGGGGGCGTTGGAGTACGAGCTTCCCAGCATCGGCAAGTACGCACAGTATATGAAGGACAGCCCGGGATGCATGGGCGAGCAGTTCGCGAAGCGAACGACCAGCCCGGAGGGTGAAAACAAGCCCCTTAGGGTGGATTCCATCACATGGAATGACTTGGACATGGACAAGGTTTTTGCGCGGATAAATGTGTGTCATACCTCGGTTGGGGAGGAGTATTTGTATAATTGTCTGCATGAGTTGCCGCTGAATTCGGACAGGCTGGAAGAGCGGGAGAATTTGGTGGAATTTTTCCAAAAGCACCCGGATAAGCGGCTGACCATTCAATCCTACTTGGCCTACGCGGGCAAAGAAAATTACAATGGTCTGCCGCAATTGCTTTTTTTCGGCGAAGCCAAGATGCTTAGATATCCGTGGGCGTATAATGTTTTGGCGGTGTTGCCGGTGCTTGCGGGTGGGTTGATGTTTTTTAATCTGCCTATCGGGTTCTTTGGAGTGGTCGGAGCATTTATTCTTAATTTGATGATTTATTTGCGTACAAAGTCGCTGGTGGATGTGGAAATTCCGACGATTGGGTATCTTACGGATGTTTTGCGGGCGGTTAAAAGAATCTGTAAAAATAATGACTTGGAAAATTTGCCCGGCGCGGACGAATTGCAAAAGATTTACGCGGTTTTTAAGCCGGTGATACGCAAGGCTCCATCGGTGAAAACTACAGCCGGTGATTTGATGGACTCGGCGTTTCAGTATGTAAATATTTTATTTTTATACGATATCCGCAAGTACAACACCTTTGTGAAGCTGATTCTACGGCACAGGAAGGATTTGCACAGGCTGTACCGCGCCGTGGGCGAAATTGATACGGCTTTGTGTGTGCTGTCCCTCCGAATGAGCTTGCCTATTGCCGGCCTGCCAAAGTTCCATGCGGAAAATACCATCGAATTCTCGGAGGTTTTCCATCCGCTTCTTGCCTCACCCGTAACCAATTCGGGGCGGTTTGATAAGCCCGGCTTAATCACGGGCTCCAACGCCTCCGGGAAATCTACATTTATAAAGGCTCTGGCCATCAACGGAATTTTGGCGCAAACCCTCAATACCGTTTCTGCCAGAGCCTTTAAAATGCGGCATTCGCTGGTTATGACGTCCATGGCCCTGCGCGATGATATCTCCGGGGGTGAAAGCTATTTCATAGTAGAGATAAAATCCCTCAAGCGGATTTTGGACGCGGTTGGCGAATTCCCTTGCGTATGCTTCATCGACGAAATTCTGCGCGGCACAAACACTGTCGAGCGTTTGGCCGCTTCGTCCGCCGTGCTGGAGTTTCTTTACACCCGGGGCTGCCTTTGTTTGACCGCGTCTCACGACATTGAACTCACGCGAATCTTAGACGGCAAATACGAAAATTTCCATTTCCTCGAAACAGTTACAGACGGCGGCGTGGAGTTTGACTACTTGCTCAAACCCGGCCCTTCCGTCACCCGCAATGCCCTTAAACTGTTGAAATTCACAGGCTTTGACCCGGGGATAATCGAACGCGCGGAATCACTGGCGGAGGGAGCTGTGATTTAGGCGGTCACAAGCGGTTTTTCCAGTTCTTCAAATACTTATGGCTTCATGAACTTGATTTCATTTTATCCAACAGCCTGTTAATATTTTCTATCGTTTGAACATTTAAAAAATGTTCAATTTTTTCAACTTGCTCCAGTTCGTTTTCTGATTGATTTACATAGCATAAAAAGCTGTGCAGGGTATCGTGTCGAAACAATAAATACTTCCCCAGCTCGATGCCGCTGTCCGTCAGCTTTATATAGCCGTATTTTTCAGAGGAAACAAGGCCGTTCTCTTTAAGATTGTTCACCATTTTTGTTGCGGACGAGGGCTTTACATTCAAATTTTCAGCAAGCGTGTTAATTCTTACCACCTCGCCGCTTAAATGGATTCTGTATATCATTTCCAGATAGTCCTCCATAGAGGATGTAATCGCATTGTTTTCCAAAAGCATGTATCCCTTAAGTGTGTAAAACTTATTGCTTGACACCATGGCCATTCTCCATTCGCGTAAAAGTACTTGTGTAACATTTTTGGACATGATAACATATATTGGCATTAGCTTCAGGAAAAATTTTTTCCTTACGCTAAATTTTATTATTGGGGTGTGAATATTTTTATGCTGCTGTCAATCTTTTCGGGGCTTGTTGTATCCGTGGACGCACTCTTCATTGGGATTTCGCTGGGATTGCAAAAGAAATGCAGATTTTTATATCTTGCCGTGATTAACGTATTTTTGCTGGGGCTTTGTATTGTCGGTTTTTTTGTCGCAGGGCAAATTTACGAACTTATACCATTTGACCCGGATTTAATTGTAGGCTTTGCGTTTATTGCCCTTGGCCTTTGGACTATTCTACAATACTTCATCTTTGATTATGTCAGCAAGCGTAAGGGCACAACAGAAGAAGTTAATGCGGCAGCCAAAACGATTGTCATTGTCGGACTGGTGATGAGCATTGAGGCGATGCTGATTACAATGGGGATTACTTTTGTGCTACTCCCATATTCGACTATGGTTATTCCCATTACCGTTGCGCTTGCTCATTTTGGATACTCGTCATTGACATTTTACTTGGCAAGAACCAAGCATATGCAGCGAATCCCGCTTGCTTTCTGCCATGCGATATCAGGGCTCGCGCTTATAGCTTACGGGTTGATGGCATTATTTGTAGAATTTGGAGAAATTGCATTATAGGTCATTCATATAGCGTTTTCAGTTGAAAACGCTGAAGTCGAGCGCGTGCCACGACTGCGTAGGTGGCGTTTTTGCGCGATGACTGCGCCCATTTTCAACGAAAAGGCTCATCTGATATAGCAATTTTACTTTAGGCAGTCCGGCTTTCGCTCCATACCCCAGCCTAGCCGTGGGCGGAAGCCGGACTATGAAAACGAAAATTGCTATAGGACGGGGCTTTTTTTCTTGTTCGTCATGGAAGTCATAAAACGGTTGCACGCACCACATGTCTATGATAAGGTAGACTAAAGGCACTGGAAGGATTTGGTGAACATGTATGAAGAAAAAAATTCTGCTCATATTCATATTTTTGATAGTAATGCTAACCTTGGCAAGCTGCGAAGGGACTGGTGACAGTGGGGTATTTGACCTCGAGCAGCGATTTCAAGGCGAGCGCGCAGAATCGGCCGGCCCTTATGTGCCTGCGGATTCTTTTGAAATGCCGGAGCTTGAAAATATCATCGTCATTGGCGAGAGATTCTTCGCCACTCAGATGTTTGAAATTTTTTTGAATTACCGAAGGTACTTAGGCCTTGCTATTCAATACGAGGGTATCTTCTATACTATGCCATGGGACGGTTACGACTTTCACTTTGTGGTTCGCTACACCTTTGGCTGCTGCGGCAATGACGGCCTGCTTGGTTTTGAGGTTATTATGGATGGCCTTGAGCCTCTCCCGGATGATACTTGGGTTGAAGTTACCGGCATACTGGAGTTTGACGGCGAGTTTTTGGTGTTGAGGGCCATTTCTATTACAGAAATGGATGAAAGAGGCGCGGAGGTCGTTTTTTGACGTGCAATATGCATTATTATTTTTAGAGGGCATTATTACTTTCATTTCCCCCTGCCTGCTTCCGATGCTGCCGGTGTATGTATCTTATTTCGCCGGAGGCGAGGCTGAAAAAAGCGGTGGAAAAGCATCTTTGCGCAACGCTGCCGGTTTTGTGCTTGGGTTCACGATTGTTTTTGTTGCTTTGGGTGCTTTTGCCGGAAGCATCGGCGGGCTTTTGCTGGATTACAGCACGGCGGTAAATATAATAACCGGGCTGGTGGTAGTGATGTTTGGGCTAAATTATCTGGGTTTTCTGCCCGCTTCGCGCTTCCGTTTTACTCTTATGCCCGCCAGAAAAAAACTGAAAACAATAGGCACAGCAGCCAAAACTCTAACTTTTCCTTCAGCTTTTCTCTTTGGCATAGTATTTTCTATAGGCTGGACACCCTGCATAAGTGCCTTTTTGGGAGCCGCCCTTCTGAGGGCTTCTCAGCAGGGTCATATGGCGGAGGGGATGTTTATGCTGTTTGTTTTTTCCATGGGCCTGGGGCTGCCCTTTATCGCTAGTGCCGTGTTGATTCACCGGCTCAAAAATGCTTTTGATTTTATCAAAAAGCATTACCGGATTATCAACTGCCTGTCAGGGGGACTGCTGGTTTTGGTTGGTATACTTATGATGACTGGTATCTTTGGCCGCTTTATGGCCTTATTCGCGTGAAGGAGTCTATTATGAACAAAAAAATAAAAGCCCTTTTGGGATTGTTAGCTTTTGTCACGCTTATAGCCGTTTCTGTAGCTGCCTATAATGGGCTTCAAAGCAGAGTGGATGCCCCGGAAAATTTAATGCCGGGTACACTTCAACGGGCATATGATTTTGCTGTAGTTGACTCGGAGGGCAACGAGGTACGGTTATCCGATTTTTTTGGAAAGCCCATTGTACTTAATTTTTGGACTACATGGTGCCCGGCCTGTGTGCGGAGCTCGCCTTATTTTGAGCAGCTGTACAGAGAGCGCGGCAATGATATTCATATTCTTAAAGTCAATCTGCCGGGCGGGAGGGAAACCCGTCAAGCCGTTGATGAATTTATCGCCGCCAATGGCTACACTTTTCCTGTTTATTTTGATATATATGGTGAAGCGGCAAGGGCTTATGGCATCCGCCCCATTCCCGACACCGTTTTTATTAATACAGCGGGTTATATTACCACCAGAATTGTAGGTGCCGTAAACGAGCGTGCACTGCAAGAGGGGATGAGTAAATTTGAAGAGTAAGGGATGTTTTTTAATGAAGCGAATTATAGTTCTGCTAATATTTGCATTGTTTCTGACTTCATGTGGCCGCGGAGCCGAATCCACGGATTCCGATGAAGCAGAGGCTAACGGCTCTGACGCGGTCATGAAATTCGTGTCAAATTTACAGCCAGGACTGCCTGCCCCTATTCCGGCGAAAAAGACTCAGCTTGACTGGCTTATTTACGGCGCGGGGGGCAATGATACCGCAGGGCGCATTAACGCGGAAGGCGAGCCGGTTCCTTTGCATGAATCCGTTACGGGGTTATTCAGTTATCAGTTCACCTGCGAGGCCGGTGAAATAAAGGGTCGGGTAGAAGGAAATAACGGTGAAATTAGTATATTTGCCCTTGGAGAAAACGGAACATTTACCCGAATCAGATATGAAAACGGGGCTTTTTTCCGTGGGGCTACAGGGGATGCCCTTGCGTATGAAAATGAAGCGGCGGCCTATAAGCTGGCTATTCAATTTATTGCGCATTTTGCAGACATGACCAGAGCGGGGCATGACCATTCCTACGCTCCGCTGCCTTATAATCTTGGTGTGCTTTCCGTGGAGCGTTTTCCGGTGGATTTTCGTCCGATTGACGGCAACCCCGCGAATATTTTGGCATCCAATAATCTGCATGTAAGAGACAGGGATGCGGACGGGTTCATTATATTTTTTTATGACGGACAGGATGCGGGCGGCATGATGAACGCCATGTGGTTTAACGGCACAGTCAAATGGGTGTCTAATCTGCAACCCAGTCTGTCAGCTCCTATTCCGGCTAAAGAGATTCAGTTTGACTGGCTTACTCACGGTGCCGGGTTGTTCAGCTATCAATTCACAAGCGAGGACGGCACTATAGCGGGCAGAGTAGAGGGCGATAACGGCGAAATTCGTATATTCGCGCTTAGGGAAAACGGAACATTTGCCCGAATCAGGTATGAAAACGGGACTTTCTTCCGTGGGGCTACGGGGGACACTTTGGCATATGAAAATGAAATAGCGGCTTACGAGCTGGCCGTTCAATTTGCGGTGCATTTTGCGACAATGACCGGCTTGATGACTTTTGAATATGACGGTGAGGACGACGGCGGAATGCTGCGGGTAATGATTCTTCCGGGGCGATAAAATTCAGGGAGGTTTTTTAATGAAGCGCGTTATATTTTTGTTGATATTTGTACTGTTTGTGGCCGCGTGTGGCGGTGAGGCCGCAAACTCTGCGGCAGAAACAGACGGCGAAGGGCCGCTGCGTGTGATTGCCACAATTTTCCCCCAGTATGATTTCGTGCGGCGGATTGCCGGCGGCAAGGTGGAGCTGTCCTTGCTTATTTCGCCCGGAGCCGAAAGCCACGGATTTGAGCCTACGCCCCGGGACATGATTGCGCTGGGGCAGGCGGATTTACTTATTCATGTAGGCGGGCAAAAGGATACTTGGGTACAGCCGCATTTAGCGTCAGTGGGGCGCAGTGACATGCCCACTGTCGCGCTTTTGGACTTGGTGGAAGCCATTGTATTGCAGCATACCCAGGACTGCGATGACGATGAATGCGACTTCCCCCACCATGTCGAGCATTATGACGAGCATGTTTGGACATGCCCCAGAAACGCTGTTCTGATTGTGGACGCGCTTGCGGAGGTTTTGGCGGAAATGGACCCCGGCAATGCCGGTTTTTACCGTGAAAACGCAGCGGAATTTATTGCGGAGCTGCGTGATTTGGACCGCGCCTTCGCGGAGGTTGTAGCCGGCGGTGTGCGAAGCACAATTATATTTGGTGACAGGTTCCCCTTCCGCTATTTTGCGGGCACCTACGGCCTGACATACTTTGCTGCCTTTGACGGCTGCTGCGTTGATACCCAGGCCAGCCCCGCCACAATAGCCGCCTTGATTACCAGAATAAGAGACGAAAACATTCCCGTTGTGTTCTACATCGAGCTGTCCAACCGGGCGATTGCCAATACAATCGCGGGGGAAACGGGGGCCAGGCTGCTGGAGCTTCATTCCGCGCACAATGTAAGTCACGCGGATTTTAACGCGGGAGTGACCTATTTGGATTTAATGTGGCGTAATGTGGAGCATTTAAGGGAGGCATTGAGTTAGCATGGCACTTATTATCTGCCGCGACGCGGCCTTTGCATACGAAAACAAAATTGTAGTTGAGGGCTTGAATTTTCAGGTTGGGCAGAAGGACTATCTTTGCATTGTGGGAGAGAACGGCTCGGGGAAGACGACGCTTATGAAAGGCCTGCTGGGCCTTATGCGGCCTAAATCCGGCACAATCGAAACGGGGGACGGGTTAAAGCCTACACAAATCGGCTATCTTCCCCAGCAGACTTCGGCCCAGAAGGATTTTCCTACCAGCGTATACGAGGTGGTAATATCCGGGCGGTTAAGCAGCCGGGGGATTCTTCCGTTTTACTCTTGGCGTGACCATGAGGCCGCCTTGGAAAACATGGAGAAACTAGGCATTCTGCCGCTAAAGAAGAAAAGCTTTAAGGAACTTTCCGGCGGGCAGCAGCAGCGGGTGTTGCTGGCCCGGGCTTTGTGCGCCACAAAAAAAGTGCTTCTGCTGGATGAGCCTGTCAGCGGCCTAGACCCCGTTGTAACAGCGGAGTTCTACCACACCATTGAAGCACTTCGCCGTGAAACGGGGATTGCCATTATTATGATTTCTCACGATGTCCGGTCGGGGGTGGAGTATGCCACAAGCATTCTGCATCTGCAAAACCGTCAGGTTTTCTTCGGGCCCGCTGATGAATACAAGGAGTCCGATGTAGGCCGTTATTTTCTGCGAGGGGGCGAGTTTAGGTGATGCAGATATTTGAAACAATAGGCGAAATGCTCTCCTTTACATTCATGATTAGGGCAATCGTTGTGGGGCTGTTGGTTTCGCTGTGCGCCGCGCTGTTGGGTGTTTCGCTGGTGCTTAAACGCTACGCCATGATTGGTACGGGGCTTAGCAACGTAGGTTTTGCCGCTATGGTAATCGCGGGGGTTATAGACGTTGCCCCTCTCGCGCTGTCCATACCCGTTGTGGTGGTTACGGCCTTTTTGCTGCTTCGCATGAATGAAAGCAGCAAAATAAAAGGGGACAGTGCCGTGGCGTTAATCTCAACCAGCGGCCTAGCCGTGGGCGTAATTGTTATGGGTGTGACAACGGGGATTACCCTAAGCATATGTAATATACTATTCGGCAGCATTTTTGCCATGACGGCGGCCGATATGTATCTTAGCATCGCGCTTTCCGCCGTGGTGATTATCATTTTTGTGCTGTTCTACAAGCAGCTATACGCGGTAACATACGACGAAAGCTTTGCCCGGGCCACCGGCACAAAGGTGGAGGTATACAAAAGTATGCTGGCTCTTTTAACCGCCGTTACCGTCGTGTTGGGAATGCGCATGATGGGCGCGCTGCTTATCGCAAGCCTGACGCTTTTCCCGGCACTTTCCGCCATGCGCATTTGCAAGCGTTTTCTGTCTGTGGTTATTGCCTCGGCGGTAATAGGAGTGGTTTGCTTCTTTGTGGGAATGGTTTTCTCTTTTGCCCTTGACCTGCCCCCCGGAGCCACCGTGGTAGGCGTGAACCTGGTTGTATTTACGATTTTTAGTGTCGTGACCTTTGTGAGGCAAAGGGGTTTAAGATGAGAAAAGCTAATATAAAGATTGCAATTTTTATCGCGGCTTGTGTTTTAGCCGCTGCGGCTATTGCGGGGATACTTTTCTTTGACGCACTACGGCAAGATAATACCCGTGTTTTTACCAGCTTTGGCAGCCACATCACGTTATATGACGACGGAACCTTTAGCGCGCAGCTTCCCCATAATGTAAGAAAATCCGGCACATACACAGAAAGTATGGAGGAGGATGGTATCACGACGACGGTTTTGTTTTTTTATAGCGGGGGCACAGAAACCGGCAGCATAAGAAGCAATTTTTTATCAATCCCCGAAGCATGGGAGCCCATTTGCTGCGGGGCCGGTCTTAGGTTTAGGCTGATGAGATAAACCCTTGCGACAGTTTTAGACAGATACATCATACATATCACGCAAGCGTCGTGCCAAGGCGGTATAGCGGCGGGTGACGCGGTTGTTATCCACCATGCGGTGAAGGGTTGCGGGGTCGCCTACGAGAACGGCCAGCTCCTTTGCGCGGGTGACGGCAGTGTATAGCAGGTTTCGCGTAAGCAGCATGGGCGGCCCGCCGAATACGGGAATTATTACCACGCGATACTCGCTGCCCTGGGATTTGTGAACGGTTACGGCGTAGGCCAGCTCCAGTTCGTCCATCTGGGAAAAATCATAGGTCACGCGCCGCCCGTCGTCGAAATGGACGCACAGGCCCTCGTCATCGTCAATGGCGCGGATAATTCCCATGTCGCCGTTAAAAACACCCTCCCCAAAGTCCGTTCTCGCTCCTTGTGAATTATACAGCTCCCATGTGGCATCATAGTTATTGCGAATCTGCATGACCTTATCCCCCTCCCGGAAGATAACGGAGCCGTATTCCCGCTCGCGCTTCCGGGACGAAGCCGGATTCAGCCGCGCCTGTAGCAGCGTGTTTAAATTAACTACCCCCAAGGCCGATTTCCGCATGGGCGTAAGCACCTGAATATCCTGAGGGCCGCCCAAATTTTTATATGCGGGAATCCGCGTTGAAACCAAGTCCAAAACCGTTTGAATTACTCCCTCGGCGTTTGCGCGCCGCACAAAAAAGAAATCCTTTTCCTTATCGTTGAGCGCGGGATACTCGCCCTTATTAATTCTGTGCGCGTTCATGATAATCGCGCTCTCCGCCGCCTGACGGAATATCTCCGTCAGCCGTGCTACGGGTAGGCATTCGGAGGCGATTAAATCCTTCAGCACATTCCCCGCCCCCACCGACGGCAGTTGGTCCACATCCCCCACCAAAATAAGCCGCGTACCCTCGGCAACTGCATCTAACAAACTCTTGGTAAGCAAAATATCCATCATGGAGGACTCGTCTACAATTAACACATCGGTTTCAATGGGGTTATCCTGATTTTTGTTAAAAACCTGCCGACGGGAATCCTCCGATATAAACGCAACCTCCAGTAGCCTGTGAATCGTCTTGGCCTCCCGCCCCGTGGCCTCCGACATGCGTTTGGCGGCGCGGCCCGTTGGCGCGCACAAAGTAATAGCGTGTCCCATTCCCTCCAAAACTTTGATTATCGTATTAATGGCCGTGGTTTTCCCCGTGCCCGGGCCTCCCGTGATAATCAGCACTCCCTGGGTCATGGCGGAAAGCACCGCGCCGCGCTGGCCGTCGGATAGGTGCATGTCGGTTTCCTCTTCCAGTGCGGTGATTACGACATCTTTTTCGGGGAAAGCGTTTTCCAAAGGTTTGCCTTGTGGACTTCCCATTAGGGCGATTAGCTTCCGGGCCACGGCCATCTCCGCGTAGTATAGCGGGCTCACAAATACAAGGGGCTCGTCCTCTCCCTCGACTTTCTCCCGGATGATAACGCGGTCCATTTGCATACGCGCGAGTTCGTTTTCGACAATAATGCGGTCGGCCAGCAGAAGCTCCGCCGCTTGTTGCACAAGGGCGTTGGTGGGCATGTATGTATGACCTTCATTGGTGGCCTCCCACAGACAGAAGCGTACCCCCGCGGCGATTCGCTCTGTCGAGTCGCGGGCTACGCCCAAACGGAAAGCGATTCCGTCGGCGGTT
>Ga0209755_10000178_pt1 | contig 119530 bp, 113 predicted proteins | sample TergutCo191P1_FD_187301 | JGI IMG/M metagenome (GOLD analysis project Ga0209755, IMG submission 187301) | Cornitermes sp. P1 segment gut microbial communities from Petit-Saut dam, French Guiana - Co191P1 (SPAdes) (version 2) | ecosystem: Host-associated > Arthropoda: Insects > Digestive...
GTGCTGCCATGCTGATTAATATAATCGGTCATTTTAATTCTGCTTTTTTAATATGACAATAAACTATCAAATTTATAGGAGGGTGCTATGATATACGGTTATATCAGGGTCAGCACAGACAGGCAGACTGTTGATAACCAACGGTTTGAAATCGAACGGTTTTGTTCAAAAAACAATTTTAAAATTGAACAATGGATTGAAGAAACAATCAGCGGCACCAAGATACCTGAAAAAAGGCTTCTAGGTTCGCTTCTTGAAGAAGTTAAAAAAGGCGATTTAATAGTCTGCTCTGAATTATCTCGTCTTGGAAGAAGTCTTTTAATGATTATGTCTATTTTAAATCATTTAATGTTATGCGGTGTGCGAGTTTGGACAATTAAGGACAATTATCGGTTAGGTGATAACATACAATCAAAAGTTCTTGCTTTTGCTTTTGGGTTATCAGCAGAAATTGAAAGAGACCTTGTTTCACAACGTACAAAAGAAGCGCTTGCACGTAAAAAAGCTGAGGGAGTCATTCTAGGCAGACCTGTTGGAAAAAAATCAACGCGTGTTAAGTTATCGGGACATGAAACGGAGATACAAGGACTTCTTGATAAAAACACTTCCAAGAGCGCTATTGGTCGTTTGTTTGGTGTAGATAGAATGACAGTGTATTCCTTTATAAAAGAAAGAATGTAAACTATACAGGCAGGACATACTCTTTTAAGGTTGCCTTCCTCGTAAGTCTTTATAATATAAGGAAAACCGCTTTAGCAAGGACAGGACTCGAACCTGCGACCTCCGGGTTATGAGCCCGACGAGCTGCCAACTGCTCTACCTTGCGTTGTGTTTAACAGCTTATGAATTTTCGCTGCTTTTGTCAATAGCCGCCGGTTCTTTTGAAAAGCCGCCTGCGATGGCCGAAATCGAGGTGAGCAGGGCGGACAGCGCAATCAAGACTGCTAATATTGGCGAGAATCCAGGCATATTTGCCATCAAATTATAAATGCCGTGAATGGCTGTTGCTGTAAGTATGCGCATGATTGCCTGAAATGTATTTGAGCGTATCATTACGGCGGCGGCGCCGATGCGTGAGCCGCAGGCGCCGTGCACTGCTGCGGTTATAATGATGCGCATCGGCAGTACTCTGGTATCAGCGGCGGCGTAAACCGCGTTTTCAAGCAATGCGAAACCAAGACCTGCAACCAGCCCGATTGCAGTCGCCTTTCTGGTTTCGCCGGACTGATTTATTGATAGGTCTTCTGTTGATTTTGAATCATATAACGATGAAATATTTTGATCGTTTGATATTAAATCATTGTCATTTTTTTTATATTTTAGAATAAAAAAGAACAATAACAAAATTAATAATCGGCTTAATTCTTCTGTAAATGCAATTCGTATGAAAAACTCATAGAATAAAGCAAGCCTTCCATAAATAAAACCGGGGAAATCGAAAATTCTCTGCAGTACCAGCGCAGGGAAGAGGGATGCCGCGCCTGCAAGCAGCGCAGATAAAAACCGCATATTGGAGATTTGATATTTCGCAAGACGATACCAGACATATACGGCAATTACCGGAATCGCCGAGATTAAAATAATTATCAATAAAACCCAGGAACCGTACATCAAGTCATTCTATCAATTTTTTTTATTTATGTTGATAGGTATCAATAATGCTCATTCATAAAGAAGGCGTTAATCTCGCTGACAGGCTGCTTTGTTGACTTTAATTGTGTTTTTCAAAATACGCAATGGCGCGGTGTTTTAAAAAAGTGCCGAAATCCCTGGAAGCGTTCAGGTTTTCCTTTGGGATAAATCCACCCGCCATATTATCATGTCCGCCGCCGACTCCGCATCCTTCTGTCAGATATTTGACAAGATCGTTGGCTTTTATTTTTGGGTTAACGCTCCTAATCGACAATTTTATCCCTTTATCCCGGACTGCGTACGCTACCACAATATTGACTCCCGCTACACTGACTACAATATCACCGGCGGCGCCTAGCAGGGAATCATTCACGTTTAAAAGACGCAGGAACGCAAGCTCATCATAAATTTCCACTGTCTTGAATGCCTCGGCGTACAATTCCAAATCACCGGCGGAAATATCATGTCCTTTCAGTTCGACGATCATGCTGATGTCCGATAAACTGTAAAGCCTGTAGAACATATTGATGTCAAGATTCGATACGCCTCTTGTCAGGTTATCGGTATCCATAAAAATTCCGTAAAGAAGCGCGGTAGCGACATGCATGGGAGGTTCAATTTCATTTTCAAAAAACCAGTCCGCGATTATCGCACTGCAGCTTCCGGCTTCAGGACGGATATCCATGAAGCGGTAGCCCTTGTCTCCGCAATGCTCATGGTGGTCGATGACAGCGACTTCATTAACAGGAAGGTCTGTAATGTTTGCGTTTCCTTTCTGCGCATCAACAAGGACTGCCCAGTCTTCGGCACCGAGGGTAGCCGCTCTGGAAGCCTGAATTATCGGCACATTGAACAATTCCAGCATTTTAAGGGAGTTGGCTTTTTCAATTTCCTGGTCATATACAATGGAGAGTTTTTTTATCCCGCGCTGTGAGAGCAGATAGTACATCCCCAGGCTTGCGGCGATTGCGTCCGGATCAGGCACATTGTGGGGCTGGATAAATACTTCATCCGGAGCGTCTTTCAGTATTTCAGCCAATTCATCAAGTTTTGTATAATCCTGTTTTTTATGACTCATCAGCTTAATATACCATGATCAAAAATTTATTACATCCATAAATAAAATAAATCGCCTGCCAGCTCTCTTGTATAGAATTTTTCATAAGTATATACTGACCTTTGTGTGAGACTGTATGGAAGCGCTCGAAATAAAAACGATTTTTACACTGGTTTTGTTCGATTTTAAAATTCCGGTAACTGAAACTGTTATCATCTCATGGTTTGTAATGGCTGTTTTAATTACCGCTTCATTAATCCTGACAAAAAAGTTTAAGGAGATTCCTTCAGGATCGCAGGCAATTATTGAAGCCGCTGTGGAATTCCTTAACAATTTTTCGAAAAAATACTTCGGGACATTCTCAAAATTTTTGGGTCCCTATATGGGTTCCCTTTTTTTATTCCTCCTTCTTGCCAATATCATCCCGGTGCTGTCGCCGCCGGAAATAAAAATTTTCGGGCATGAATTTCGTCCGCCGTTTCATGTCGCTCCTCCGACCAGGGACATAAATGTAACGGCGGCGTTAGCGGCAATTTCCGTTACGCTGGTGCTGGTCTGCGGTTTTGCCGCAAAAGGCGTGAAGGGATGGTTCCGCCACCTTTTCTTTCCTGTTCCGCTTATGCTTCCCTTTAATTTACTTGAATACGGGACGCGGCTTCTTTCGCTCTCCCTTCGGCTCTTCGGAAACATTCTCGGCGGTTATGTGATAATGAGGCTGATTGAAGGTTTAATACCAGTCGGGATTCCAATGGTTTTTTCGTTGTACTTTGATTTTTTTGACGGGATGCTTCAGGCGGTAATTTTTGTATTTTTAACCAGCCTTTATATTTCTGAGGCTGTAACGATTCACGGAGAATAGTCAGGAGGATAAAATGGATTTAATGATTGCAATCGGCGCGGGTATTGCGGTATTAACAGGGCTTGGAGCCGGTATCGGCATTGGAGTCGCCACATCGGGGCTTATGAACGCGATCTCACGCCAGCCGGAAGCAAGCAATAAAATGACGCCGATGTTTATAATCGGCATCGCGCTTGCAGAAGCGACAGCCATATACGGATTTGTTGTGGCGGTTCTTTTGATTGTCAGCCGGGGTTAAACAGGCATGCTGGATTTTTCCGTTACCTTCATAATTACCGTCATCAATATCACAATACTTTTTTTTATTTTAAGAGCGATATTGTTTAAACCGGTAACGAAGTTTATTGAACAGCGGGTGAAGCGTCTGCAGGATTCGTTTGATAAAGCGGAAAAAGACAAAGCCGAAGCGAAAAAACTTCTTGTTGAATATGAAGATATTTTGAAGAGAGCGGGAGTTGAAGCCCAGGAAATTATCGCGATGGCAAGAGCGGAAGCCTCACGGCAGGCGGACTTCATTATTGCCGAAGGGAAAGCCGAGTCGGAGCTGCTTATCGCCGCCGCGCAAAAACAGATTGAAACCGAGCATATGCAGGCGCTTGCGAAGTTCAGGCTCGAAGCCGCCGCTCTTATAATGGCGGCGTCTTCCAGGCTTGCGGCAAGAGAACTGTCATCAGACGACACGCACCGTTACGCGAACATGCTTTTTGACGAGCTTTCCAATCCTGCCGGATTTAAGGGGAACATTCGGTGACCCGCTTTTCTTTTCACGCGCAGCGGTGGGCGGCGGCGTTTTTAAAAGTTACTGATAAAAATGCCGAAGAGGCGTTTTTATGCCTTAAAGAGCTTGCTGAACCTATAAAAGCTATCAGCGGTTTATTTTACGGATATGGAGCTTCAGCGGAATTTGAAATACTGCTGAGGGAAATCGCCGATGATACAGCCGGTAATGAATACGCAATACGTTTTATCTGTCTTCTCATCGAAAAAAAATGTTTAAGGCATATTGATTTGGTTTTCACGGAAATTGAAAAGATGCTGAATAAAAGAAACAATATATTGGAGTTTACAATAGAGACGGCGGCTCCCATGAAAACAGGTTTCAAAAATGAAATTACGCAGATCATCAGGGAGAAAACCGGCTCTGCAGATGTTAAAATTAAAACCTGTGTAAGACCTGAACTGCTCGGAGGCTATCTGCTTCGCACCAACGGTTTTTATATTGACGCGACGCTTAAGGATCAGGCTGATAAAATGAAAAAACGCCTGATATCGGGCGTTAAACTGCGCGGAGGCGCCGATGCAAAATTATAATGATCTGACAAATGTTTTAAAGGAACAGCTTGATAACTGGAAAGGTCAGGCGTCATCGGGCAGTTCCGGTTTTGTTATTCAAACAGGTGATTCTGTCGCGACAGTTTACGGACTTAACAGGGCGGTTTACGGAGAGCTTATCGAATTTTCCAGCGGGGCGACAGGGATGGCTCTTAATCTGGAAGAAGAAACAACAGGCTGCGTTCTGCTTACGGGCGAAACTCTTGTTAAAGAAGGAGAAGAGGCAAGGGGAACCGGCAAGGTTGTTTCCGTCCCCGCAGGAGAGGCTCTTTTCGGGCGTGTGTTAAACCCGTTAGGTGAAGCGGTAGACGGCAAGGGACCTTTCGCCGCAGAAGAATACCTGCCTATCGAATCTCCTGCTGCGCCTGTTATCGACCGGGGAAGCGTGGATACGCCTCTTCATACAGGATGCATTTCCCTGGACGCTATGATACCGATCGGACGCGGTCAGCGCGAATTGATTATCGGCGACCGACAAACAGGAAAAACAGCCATCGCCATCGACACAATCATCAATCAAAAGGGAAAGGGCGTTTACTGCGTGTACTGCGCCATCGGACAGAAGTCTTCTTCGGTAGCGGCGATAATCAATAATCTGGAAAAACACGGCGCGATGGAATACACATTTGTCGTGCTTGCCTCAGCCTCAGACTCGGCGGCTCTTCAATACATAGCGCCTTATGCGGCTGTTTCCATGGCGGAGCATTTTCTCTGCATGGGAAAAGACGCGCTTGTCGTTTACGACGATCTTTCAAAGCACGCGATCGCATACCGCGCGATAAGCCTGCTTCTGCGCCGGCCTCCGGGGCGCGAAGCTTTCCCCGGCGATGTTTTCTATCTTCATTCGCGCCTTCTTGAACGGGCGGTTAAACTTTCTGATGAAAAAGGCGGCGGCTCCATTACCGCTCTTCCCATTGTTGAAACCCAGGCGGGAGATATATCATCCTATATTCCTACAAATGTCATCTCAATCACAGACGGACAGATATTCCTTGATACTGAGCTGTTTAATTCCGGATTCCGCCCCGCCGTTGACGTAGGCTTGTCAGTCAGCCGTGTCGGAGGATCCGCCCAGACAAATCTCATGCGAAAAATGTCAGCTCACATCAGGCTTGATCTTGCCCAGTACCGCGAGATGGCTGCGTTCGCGCAGTTCGGCAGCGATCTTGACAAGGCGACAAGGGACAAGCTTGCTCAGGGCGTGCGCCTCATGGAAGTGCTGAAGCAGCCGATGTGTTCGCCCTATCAGCAGGGAGAACAGATCGCGATTCTTTTTCTTGCGGTTAACGGTTTTCTTCTTGATATCTATGTAGAGAAAGTTCTCCCGTTTATAAAAAATTTTCTTCTGTATTTAAAAACACAGAAGCCTGAATTGCTGGACAGCATTTCCGGAACAGGCGTTTTTACAAAAGAAACTGAGGGCGCTCTGCATTTTGCCTTGAAGAGTTTCAAGGAGATGAATACTTAAATGGCGAATTTGCGGGACGTGCGTCTGCGGATGCGGACAATCGAACAGACGTTAAAGGTAACAAAGGCGATGAAGCTTATCTCTACAGCTAAATTGCGCAAGGGACGGAGGATGCTTGAAAATACCGAACCTTATTTTAAAAGAATACAAAAATCAATGTATGATATTCTTTCAGGGTTTGATGTTTTTTCCGGCGAAGGAATTTTAAACAGCGTCTTCTTCAGAAAAGTTGAACCGGAATCCCACACAGCGATAATCGCGATCACAAGCGACAAGGGGCTTGCCGGCAGTTATAATGTAAATGTTTACAGGCGGGCGGTTCAGCTTTGTCAAAATGTAAGAAAGCCGCTTTTAATCTTAATCGGCGCTGTCGCTCCGCGTTATTTTATTCATTCGCCTTATGTAATTCTGGAAGATTTTTCTTTTCGTTCGCAGATTCCGACTGTGGAACACGCGGGAGAAATCGCCGATTATGTAATTTCTCAGTATCTCTGGGGAGTTTTTGATGAAATACATATCGTATATACGCACATGTTTAATACCGCCAAATTGAAACCGACAGATCATCAGATTATTCCGCTTGTAAAGGAGGTAATTCAAAAAGATCTTCTGGATATCGGCGATACTCAGCGTGTGGATTTGAAATTTGAGTATTCCCCGTCTGCGGAAGAAATCTTTGACGCTCTGGTTCCTCAATACATAAAAGGCGTAATTTACGGATGCATGGTTGAAGCCTATGCCAGCGAACAAAGCGCGCGTATGGTTGCGATGGAAGAGGCGTCAAAAAATGCCGATGAAATGCTTTCCACTCTGAGAATAAATTATAACCGCGCGCGGCAGACAGGCATCACTCAGGAAATTTCTGAAATCGCCGGAAGCGCGGAATCTCTGGCTGAGAGATAGGAGGGCAGGAAATATAATGAAAGGATACATAACCCAGATAATCGGCTCTGTTGTAGATGTTCGTTTTGATCAAGGTCATATACCTCTTATTTTAAATGCCCTTAAAGTCAATGTTGATGAAAAATCAAAACCTGTCGTTCTTGAAGTCCTTCATCATATCGGGGATAACCGCGTACGCTGCGTTGCGATGTCGGCGACAGAGGGATTGCACCGCGGGCTTGAAGTTGAAGATACAGGAAAGCCAATCCGTGTCCCTGTCGGCAGGGAAGTGCTCGGGCGGATGTTTAAGGTAACAGGCGAAACGATTGACAACAAGGGAGTTTTTGCAGCGGCGCAGTACGAATCAATTCACCGCAGAGCTCCTGAATTTTTTGAACAGCGTCCCGCGACGCAAATTTTGGAAACTGGAATAAAAGTAATAGATTTAATCGCGCCTTACGCGAAAGGCGGGAAGATCGGGTTGTTCGGCGGAGCGGGTGTCGGGAAAACCGTCGTCATCATGGAGTTAATCCGCAATATCGCGACCGAACATTCAGGTTACTCCGTATTTTCCGGCGTTGGGGAGCGTCTGCGCGAAGGAGCCGAACTCTGGAAGGAAATGAACGAGAGCGGAGTAATCGACAAGACCGCTCTTGTTTTTGGTCAGATGAACGAACCTCCCGGAGCGCGGATGAGAGTCGCGCTTGCCGGCCTTACAATGGCTGAGCACTTCCGCGATGTTGACAGGCAGGACGTGCTTTTATTTATTGATAATATTTTCCGTTTCATTCAGGCAGGCTCGGAAGTATCCGCTCTTCTTGGACGCATGCCGAGTGCGGTTGGTTATCAGCCGACGCTGGCAAATGAGATGGGAAGTCTTCAAGAGCGCATAGCAAGCACTTCAAAAGGATCGATAACAAGCATTCAGGCGGTTTATGTCCCGGCTGACGATCTTAGCGATCCCGCTCCCGCCACTACATTTTCGCATCTGGACGCGACAACGACTCTTTCGCGCAAGATTGTAGAGCTTGGAATATATCCTTCCGTTGATCCGCTTGCGTCCAGCTCGCGCATTCTTGATCCTGAAATTGTCGGAGAGGAGCATTACAATACCGCTCTCCGCGTTCAACAGATACTCCAGCGTTACAAGGAGCTTCAGGATATCATCGCCATTCTGGGAATGGACGAGCTTTCTTCCGAAGACAAAGTTACTGTAGAAAGAGCAAGAAAGATACAGCGCTTCTTCAGCCAGCCGTTCTTTGTCGCCGAAAAATTTACCGGTCTTCAGGGTAAATATGTCTCTGTCAATGATACAGTACAGGGTTTTAAAATGATCCTCGACGGTCAGTGCGATACGCTTCCCGAACAGGCTTTTTATATGGCAGGCGGATTGGACGATGTAATTGAAAAGCTGAGATAGCATGATGTTTTTTAATTTTGAAGTGCATACTCCCTACCGCCTCTTTTTTTTCGGCAAAGCGCAGGCTGTTATTCTTCAGCTTATTGACGGTGAAATTTGCGTATACGCAAATCATTCTCCTTTTACTTCTCTTTCTGTTTCAGGGCAATTGCAAATTAAAGACGAAGAAGGAAAGTGGCGCAGCGCGTTTATAGCGAAAGGTATTCTGGAAGTAAAAGAGCACAAAAATGTTTTGATGGTTGACGCTGCTGAATGGCCGGAAGAAATTGACAAGGAAAGAGCTTTAATATCGATGCAGGATGCGGAAAAAGCCCTTAAGGATAAAAATTTTAAATTTGAAATTGATAAATCAAAAGAAAAACTGCGTCGCGCAAATTACAGGCTGAAGGTAGCCGGGCATTATTAACTTCTCATTCTCGCTGCTTTAACAATTATATCCCTGAAATACCTGCCTTCCCGCTCCGAAAGCCCAGCGCGGGAAATTACATCCTGCAAAAAACGTGTTTGTTTTTCCCTGCCTGGTTTTCTGTAAAATCCCAGCAGTTCAAGTTCCTCCGTAATTTCAGCTACCAGAGCGGGAATTACCGCCTGTTTCATGGCATGCCATTCTCCTGAAACAAAATCCTGCTTTTTCAAAGTCAAAAAAAATTCGTAAGCATAGATTTGCACTGCATGAGAAAGATTTAATGAAGGCTGGCTGTCAGACGCAGGGATATGAGACGCAACATTGCACAGATCGAGTTCTTCTTCTTCAAGCCCTGTTCTTTCATTTCCGAAAACGACAGATGCAGGTCCAGGATGATCGGCAAACCAGAGAGCCAGATCACGCGGAGTCATTGAAATATTTTTCCGGTTCCCTCCGCGGCGGCGTGTAGTCCCCGCTACGATCGAGCAATCAGCGACAGCTTCGGACAAAGTGTTAAAAATGCGGGCGTTTTCCCAAATATCCTGCGCATGAACCGCTCTTGCCTGCAGCTGATCCAAATCAAGCGGATGAGTATCATTATTCACCAGCCTTAACTCTGCAAGACCCATATTTTTCATCGCTCTGCAGGCAGCCCCAATGTTTCCCGGTTCCGCAACCCTGCATAGAACTATCTTGACATCGTTTAAAAGCATAAATAATATTAACATAAGTGCCGGTAATAATATATTTGACAAATTTTAATGAAATTTGTGTCTTGTTACTTTGATATTCTGTTATTGCAAATTATTCAAATAAGAGTGATTATATATTCGGGGATATAAATTATTAAGGATGTACCATGACCAATAATGAAATCGTTCCCGGGTTTGATGACGAGAAAGATGACAGTCTTAAAATAAAATTGCACAGGATTGATGAAGCGCCCAGATGTCTTATGATGTCGCTGACGGGTTATATAGACACATACAATTCCGGCTTTTTTCAAAAGCGGGTTCAGAAGGCCATTGATGCAGGTTATGTAAGATTGGTTTTTCAGTGCACAAGTCTGAACTATGTTTCATCTACGGGAATTGGCTCCTTTACCACTTTTCTTAAAGCCGTAAAACCGCTGGAAGGGGATATTGTTTTGCTTGATATTCAACCGAAGGTTTATGAGGTCTTCCAGCTTCTCGGCTTTTCCCAATTCTTCAATATAAGAGACAGCGTTGAAGACACTATAGCTTTTTTTAATACTGATCAGAACAAGGAAAATGTGTCAATTTTCCCAAAGGTTGTTTCCTGCCCGATTTGCTTTAAAAAACTCAAAGCGGTAAAACCAGGCAGGTTCAGATGCTCAGAATGCAAGAGCATTCTTGCTATTGACGAAGCTGGGCTTGTTCTATTAGGATAGATGTATGGTAAATAACAAGGTAGAACAGTATCTAATTGATCTGAAGTTTACATATCAGCAGATCGACAGTAATCTCTGGCTGCTTAATGATGAGGAACACTCTCTTCCGGGTGTGGCGGTTATTCTTACAGAACCGCTCACCATTATACGTGCGGAGATCATGGACATTCCGAACAATAATCTTCAGGAATTGTATGAGACTCTTCTTAAACTCAATGCTACTGATGTAATTCTTGGCGCTTATGCTGTAGAGAACGGAAAGGTTATTCTGATTGATTCGCTTTTATATGATACGATGAATTATGAAGACTTCCGCGCTTCTTTGGACTCCATCAGTTTGGCGTTAACCCAACATTATCCAATTCTTTCCAAATACAGGGAAAAACAGGGAGGCTGACATGGGTATCTTTTCCAGATTAAAAACCCTTATTTCTGCTAATGTTAACTCGGCGATTGGCAAGGCTGAGAAGCCTGAAAAAATGCTGAATCAGCTAATAATTGAAATGAATGAGCAGTTGATCGAATCCAAGAAAGCTGTTGCCATGGCGATTGCGGATGAGAAAAAACTTGAAAGAGAAAAGGACAACCAGCTTAATCAGGCGAAAGAGTGGGAACGCAAAGCCATGCTTGCCGTTACCAGCGGGAAGGATGATCTTGCCAAGGAAGCCCTGCTGCGCAAACAGGAATATGATAACGCAGGTGCGGAGTACCTGAAGCAATGGCAGGCACAAAAAGCGTCGGTGGATCAGCTTAAAGAGAGTTTGCGTGAACTGCAGAACAAGATTGATGAAGCCCAGCGCAAGAAAAATCTTTTAATAGCCAGGGCAAAAAGAGCCGAAGCCCAGCAGAAAATTCAGGACACCATCTCTTCTGTTTCAGGCAATCAGAGCGCATTTGAGGCTTTTGATCGCATGTCCGCCAAGGTGGACGAAATGGAAGCCATGGCCGATGCCTCGAAAGAACTGCAGGATCTCAGCAATGACTCCAATCTTGAGAGGAAGTTCAAGGAACTGGAAAAATCCGATACATCAGCCGATTTGCTTCTCCTCGAACTCAAGGAAAAGATGAAAGCTCTGCCGGAAAAATAGAATCCGGAAAGAACAATAGACATTATAATTACGCCGAATAATATATCAATAGACAAGTTCTTGCTTCGTTCGCTTCAAAAAGTATAGAATAGCAAAATGAAACGGTGCGAATGGTGCGAAAGCTCAGAGTTGTATATAAAATACCATGACGAGGAATGGGGCGCGCCTGTATTTGACGACAGGAAGCATTTTGAATTCCTTGTGCTGGAGTCCGCACAAGCGGGGTTAAGCTGGATAACGATTTTAAAGAAAAGGGAAAATTACAGAAAGGCTTACGATAATTTTGATCCGAAAAAAGTTGCCCGATACACAGAAGCCAAAAAAGCAAAATTATTGTCCTGTGAGGGTATAGTCAGAAACCGTTTAAAAATAGAAGCGTCAATAAATAACGCAAAAAAATTCCTGGAAATACAAAAAGAGTTCGGCAGTTTTTCCGATTATATCCGGGGTTTTACAAAAGGAAAACCTGTTACCGGAAAATGGAAGAGCGTTAAGGAAATACCTGCCAGAACAGAATTATCAGATGCCATTTCGGCGGATTTAAAAAAAAGGGGCTTTAAATTTCTTGGCAGTATAATCATATATTCTCATTTACAGGCTACGGGCATTGTTAATGACCATATAACAGACTGTTTTCGGTATAAAGAAATAAAAAGCAGCGTTAAACGATGAAAAAATACTGGTTTCCGGGCTTATCAATATGGAAACAACAGTCAAAGTGGATCAATTCCCTGTTGAATATACTCCTGTTAAAAAAGCCGTAATATTTACGTCGTATAAAATAAGCGCGAACGGCGGAGCGGAAGATTTTCTGACCGAAGCCGAAGAGTTAAACATAAAGACAGAAAAATCAATGGAACCTTCACCCTGATATAAAACGCCTGATAACGGCAAATAACATTCGTAATGGCAAAGGTTCAAAACGTTTTGATGTTTTTTTAAATAATTTTCTGACAGGCAGATTTTGCGGGCATTGTTTTTCGCATTTACCGCATTCATTGCAATTACGCGGGCTTACGGGAGTTTTTGAAGTTATGGCTGTGCTTGTGATGTAAAGGGTTATCCCTGTGACGAAGCCCTGCGTGTAAATTGCATTGTATGCTGAAAAACACGCAGGTATATTGATGCCTTCGGGGCACGGCATGCAGTAATTGCAGCCAGTACATGGGATTTTATACGACTTTTTAAAAAGAGCTGTCACATCGCTGTACACGGCAAGTTTGTCGGCGTCTAACGGCTTGAAGAGATCGGCGGAGCGGATGTTTTCTTCCATTTGCTGCAGGGAGTTCATGCCGCTCAACACGACCGTTACTTCGCTTTGATTCCAAAGCCACCAGAACGCCCAGTCGGCAGGTTTGAGCGACGGGTCGGTTTTGGCGAACATTTCAACAGCCTGTTTCGGAAGACCGGCTGCGAGTTTGCCTCCCAGAAGCGGCTCCATAATCATTACCGATATTCCTTTCGCGGCGGCGGCTTTCAGACCTTTTTTTCCTGTCTGGAAATTCTCATCGTAATAGTTGTACTGTATCAGGCAAAATTCCCATTCACAGGAATCAAGTATTTTAATAAAATCACCGCAGGTTCCGTGATAGGAAAAACCCATCCGCCGGATTTTTCCGGTTTTCTTTTTATCAGCAATCCATTGTTCGACACCCTGGCTTTTTAACATTTCCCATTTCGCGAAATTCGTAATGTTGTGCAGCATATAATAATCAATATAATCGGTCTGAAGCCTTTGAAGCTGTTCATTGAAAAACCTGTCAAAATCCTCTCCGCTTTTGCACATAACAACCGGCATTTTCGTTGCGATATAAACATCCTTTCGCTTATTGTGCTTTGCAAGAATCTCTCCCAGTATATTTTCGCTGTTCGGGTAAATATAGGCTGTATCAAAATAATTAACGCCGCCTTTGATTGCGGCTAAAATCATGCGTTCTGTTTCCGCCTTGTTAACAGAAAAACGCATGCAGCCAAGTCCCAGCGCTGAAAGCCTGTTCCCTGACGGCTTGTCTTTACGGTATTGCATACAGACTCTTGTTAATCACTCCAGTATCTTTCGCTTAGATACTGTTTTAATTTATCATATTTATGGCTGATATTGCTCAACAATATCTGCGGAGAAATAATTTTATACCTGCTTTGATCCACAAGGCAGCTTCTCCATGTTACGGGCATATCATTTCTGCTGCACGCGTATTTTCTTTCAAGCAAATCAATGTTTTTTAACGGAATTACATTCAAATGAAGATAATTATCCGCGCAATTTGTTTCCGTTTTATTATGGCTTACAAGCTGCTCCGCCCATAATGTCTGGCGCATAAGCTGATAAAACGGTTCATAGTAATAAGTATTTTTTCTTTCCAATAATTTATCATATATTAACTGCGATGATTTAAAAATTAATCCGTCATATCTCTGACGCCTGATCCCTCCTGACGGTCCTGTGCTTTTATCAATATCAGCGTAAGATTCAGTATATTTCCATTCTATCGGAATAATCCATTTTGAGCCGTTCCTGTGCAAAGCGTAAACACACGCGTCGATTGAAGTGCAAATCGAACCTCTTGATGGTTTTCCCTCGTTTAACAAGTCCGTATCGGTTACCTGTTCAAATGAAATATACGCCGGTTTGTATTTGTCTGTGAGTATCGGCAATACATCAATAAAATCATTTGAAAACACTGATAAAACTGACAGTACCGCTTCTTTATCGCTTCTGATTAAAAATAAATGATTTAAACAGGCGATTTGCGAAGACAGGGTATGTCCGGTTGGTTCATTTCCCTTCCACCATTCAATGCCGTTATATTTAAAATATTCCTTCGCGTCGTTAAGAATGGGCTGATAAAAATTATTATCGCTGTTTTTTAAAATAAATTTATAATTATGACCGCCGAATTCCCCGTCTCCCGGATCATTGTTAAACCAGCCTTTATCTATTAATGCAGAAACTCTCTTTTTTTCATTATTTCTGTAAACTTCCATAGTTCTTCTTAATTACCCTTAAGCGCGTCAGCTCTCAGTTGCGCCGCGTCCATTATTGATTTTATCTGATTTTCGCTTTCCTGTTCAAGTTTTTTTGCGCTGTCTTCGCCTTCCTTGCGCAGCAGTTCAGCGGCAGCCTGGGCTAACCCTCTTTCAATGATGTTTTTTCTGGCGGCATCACTTATCAGTTTGTCCGCCTGGGCGTTGGCTTCACTTCTCAATTTATCAGCAGTTTGTTTGGCGGTACTGCGGATGCTGTCCGCCTGCCTTTGAGCTTCAGCCATTATTTGTTCCATTTGCTGATTTACCTGTTCAGTAACCTGAGACCTGACTTCTTCCACCCTGTGCGTTATATTTTCCGTTACCTGATCTCTGACTGCCGCGGTAACTGAGCCGATCATATCGGAAGCACTCAGATTGATGCTTGGGTCTGCGGCGGTTCCCCTGATCAATCCTGCTACGGTTATCTCTTTTAAACCGGAAAGTCCCGGAACATTGCTCATAAGAGTTGTCGCTCCCGAACCGATTATTGAAACAGGAACAATGGTATTCAATTTATAATTTAAGGTCATATCAAGACCGATATCTCCCAGAAGTTCCAGTTTGGCATTGGGGAGATTCATTTCTATCGGATTTACAATATGCACCCGTCCGTCAATTATTTTAAAATCAATATTCACATTATTTGGAGCGGGAGTGCGCCAGTTTTCATTTTTTAGAAAATCCGCCATAGCTCCGAAAATTTTTGAATTGCGTAATTCCAGATTCTGCGTCTGCAACCGGCCTTTTGAATCTACTTTTTCCAGTACAGGCGACATTTGCTGATCAAGTACGCTGTTTAAGGTCATCGCAGCCGATACTTTACCCGCGTAATTCTGCGCTTCCGGAAATATTTTTTCCAGCATTGAGAAGGATGAGAGCGCGGATGGTATATCAAACAGTTTTATATCTATATCGAAGTCAACAAACGGAATATCCATGTCTTGCGTATTGTATTCACCGTTAAGCGTAAGACTTCCTTCCAGCAGATTCATTGCAAGATTCTGCATCGTAATTTTTCCGTCCTTCACGGATAACCTGCCGGTCGTGTCTGTTATCACAAGATTGTCAAAGAAAATTTTCCCGATGTCTACAACCATCGCGAAATCAATATTTTTTGGAACTTCAATTACGCTAAGCTTTGATGAATCTGCCGGAACTTCTTCGGCGGTTTCTTCTTCAGTTTCCGTTATTTGCCGCGCGGGTTTGCCGCTCATAAATTCGTTAAGATCGATTGTATTTGAATTAAGCGCGAGAGTTCCACTCACTGTATCATTCCTTAAAACAAAAGGAATGAAATTTTCAAGAGTGCCGCTCATTTCAATATCAGTATTGCCTATTACAGCATCAAGATTAACCAGGCGAACCCAACGCGGCGTAAAATCAAGCTGAGTGCCTGCGATTTTTACTCTTTGCGGAAGACTTGGGCTTTCAAAATCAAAATTATTTAATTTTAAATGCCCCTCCGCCTGGAAATCTTCATACCGTTCATTTTCAAGCATGGATAATTTTCCCGCAATTGAAAGATCACATTCAAGCAGACCGTTTAATGTTATGTCTTCCAAAGGAATAATGTCAGATATTGAATCAAAATCAATTTTTCCGGCAAGTCTTGCCGCAACCTGCATATCGCTTTCCGGCGTCTTTACGCTGAACTGCGCGTTAAAAGGATTTCCCGCCATTACAAAATTTAATCTGCTGACATCAACTGTAGTGCGATCAAAATCTTCGCCGTCATATAGAACCTTCGCCGCGATATTGATGCTGTTTATTGATTTGGGAAGGTCAGGGTAACTGAACGCGGCGTTATCGACAGTTAAATTCAAATTGGCGTTCGGCATCGTATTTTCGCTGTATGTCCCTTTTATACCGCCGTTCAGCGTGAGACTGCCGGTTGTTCTTACATCCTGAAAGCTGTTCATATAAACAGCAGGAACGAGGGAGAGCAGGCTTTTGAAATCAGTTTTTTCGGAAGCGAATGTGATATCGGCGTTAATGCCGCCGCTCTGCATTCCCGCCGAACCGCTGAACTTTAAAACTATATCGTTTAAATTGAATCTATTGTCTTTAAGTATAAAATTCATGTTTTTCAGGTCGGCGGCTACTTCAGAAATAAATCCTGCGCTTGCATTATTTGCAAAACGGACGGCGCCTATCCATAAATTTATACCGTCAACCGCAAGTTCCATATTCAAATCGACATTTTCCTGCTTCATGTCGCCGCGCAGCGTATAGTTGAGGTTTTCAATTTCCGCGGTCATTTTATTTTTTTCATCGCGGAAAGCGGCTGACATACTGCGAATTTCTAATTTCTTTAATCCCACGCTGAAAGCAAACGGCTCTGTTTCTTTTTTTTCTGTTTCAGCAGTTTCTTCTTTTTTTTCGGCAGGCTTTACAATGTTCCAGTTCGCGCTTCCGTCTTTAAGTACATGACCGTTAAGACGCGCCCGGTCAAGCAATACGGATTTTACCTCTATATTGTCCATTTTTATCACGCTCATAATGTTCACTGTTACGCTGAACCTGTCAAACGCTGCAAGCAGTTCGTCTTCAAAATTGTTTATCCCGGTTACTTCCAGACCTTCAAGCGCGATGTAGGCATCCGGGAAATTGCGGATAAAAGACAGTTTTAAATCTTTAAAATCGACCTTTGCCAGCAGAATCTTGTTCAATTCTGTTTTGGCAAGCTCCATTAACTGGTTTTTAAAAAGCAGCGGAGCTGTAAGCAAGACAAGAAAAATCGCCAATACGGCGCATAAAAATCCAATTAAAACTCTTTTTAATATTTTTGCTTTATCCAACATAAATACTTCCCCTTGAAACCGGCGTTTTCAGAGTTTCCAGGAATTCTAGCATAATTATTGGCATTAGTCAATAATTATGTAAAAAACAGCGGATTTAAGACTCTGGTAAAGATAAAAATTTATTCGCTTTTATATGCTTATTTATCAGGAGTCTCAGGGTTATAATTTCACATAACGCTGATATTGGAAGTGAAGCTGTTACAGAGTGAACTAATTTTCACGTAATATATGGAATGTTAATAAGGATTTATTCAGGTAAGAAAGGCTGCAATCTTCCTCAATACAATTCCGCCAAAACGCCAGTTACCTGAAATGTTAGACGAAATATGAGAATCGCGCCTTGAAAGCATGGTTGAAATTCATGGCTTTGAAGTCGGCGTATTTATTGCGGGGCATTATCCTTTAATCGATCAGGCGCGTGCGGCGGCGCTTTTTATAACAAACGAAGGCGCAAAACAGGGAAAAATATCGCATAGGCTGCCGTTGATTTTCTGCACCTGTCGGAAGAATATGAATGTGCGTGAGATCACGCAGGCGGATGGGAGACAAGTCACATTATAGCAATAGACAAGTCTTTTGTTGATCTTTCAGCGCTGGAGCCAAAGGGTGAAAAACCTGCCGACGCATATGGATCGATGGAACCTCAGGATTCCAGCGCAGAGTTTAGCGAAAAAACTTTTAAAGAAGCTGCGGAAACAATCGTCAAGAAAACTCTGCACAGACTAAAAAACAGGCACGTTTACGATCACCACGGAATGTATTTAGCTGAAGGGTTCTGGAAAAAATAGCAGGTTCTGTTAATCTTCAAATGTTTTTACCGCATTCTGCTTTCCCATAAAATACGCTTTTGTAATTAACATTTCAATAACATTTTTTGCGTCATTGCTGCTTTTATCAAAGACTTTTTCCGCCAAAAGCAGCAATTCTTCCACAACATCGGAAGTATCAATTTTTTCACTTAATTTTTCCAAATTCATGTTCCCTCCCCAGAAAAATCATCAGTAATGATATGTTATTATTACCTGCGGAAAAAGTAAAGATATAATCATCATTTTTTTGGGTTTTTTTACAGGTTTTCAGTTTTGGTATGTTTTTTATACGGGAAATTGTTAATTTGGCTGTCGCCGGATTCAAAATTGAAAAGCTGTTCCGGGGTATGCGATTCGTCTTCAGCCGGCACGGCGCTTCCTGTTTAACGGATTTTTGAATTTACAATATTCACGCGAAAATTTAATTCAGGCAAAAATGTTAGGTGACATACCAGATTACAGGGTTATTTTTCTGGCTTTATAATTTACCGGAAATTTGTCATATTTCCCGCCTTCCAGTTTAAATTTTATCAATCTTGTGTTGGCGGCAGTTGGTCTTGCCATGGGAGCGACGGTCATTGTATTGTCAGTCATTAACAACTATGTTTCGGCAAGCGATTTAATCAAAATGCTGGGTATCGCAGTTTTTTCGTTAGGGCTTTTTGCTTTAAACACCACGCCTAAAGAGAAAAATTAACAAATAAACATTTTTATTTTTTGTTTATTAAATTGACAATACTGTTTTATCAGCATAAAATAAAAACATGAAAAGAATTATAAAAATCTTTCTTTGTTTTTTCTGTTTATTTGCTGTTATTTCTCTTTCAGGCTGTTTGACCGCGCGTAAATATAATTTATCGCTTGCCAATACTGTATCAGTATTTATGTTAAATAATGAAAAAGGTTCCTTTTTCTGCATTCCGGTTCAATACATGGGTGATTATCATATTGGAGGTTTTAATTATACAAAAGGTTTTGTCGAAATCGGCGGTTACAAGATTCCATTAAACAGAAAAAATGTTAATATTTCTGTTTATCTTAATGAAGAAACGGATGAGGCCGGAAGTTTAGATACCGGATTTAATCTTGTTTATCTGGAAGAAAAAGGCAAAATAGCGTTCTCAAAGATGAAAGAACCGTTAGCGGCTGAACAAATTGAAGATGACGGTAAATACGCTCATTACTATATTTTTATTGAAAGATTTCTCAGCAGCAGCGAAATGAGAAGAATTAACAGCGAGTATGAAAAAGGCAATATTAATTCACGGATGGAAATTTGGTATGATATTATTATTGATAATGAACTGCAGAGCGGAAGCGGAATGCTGGATAATTTTGAACTTTCTGATAAACCGTCTGAAGCTGTATATGTTTTTCCCAATTTAAACTTTTTCAGGGCAAAATACCTGTAAGAAAGAATTCGGAACCAAAGCGTTCCAAAAAAATATTTATTCATGCTTAGGGGTTTAATACCCCGTCATTCATAGCGGGATTGTTGATTAATAAGGAAATTGCAAAACTTCAGTTTTGCAAAAGGCTCTAATTGCAGATAACATTCGTAAGTCCCCGTTTTAAAAATTCTTCCAGCCATCTGTATTTTGTTTCTTTTGATGGATTTAACCGAGGAAGCGCCTCAGGAATATTTAAACCCAGAGCTTCAATTTTTGATAAACCATAATTGTTATACGGCATGATTTGAATATTTTTAATATTGGGATATTTATTAACAAGATTTAAAACTGCGTCAAAATGCTGCGGGGTATCGTTAATTCCAGGAACAAGAGGCAGACGCAGTATAATGGTTTTCCCTTTTTCATAAATATATTCAAGATTGGATAAAATGATTTCGTTTTCCTGACCGCAGTAAATTTTATGTTCAGCGCTGTTAAGGATTTTAATATCAAAAAGAAAAAGATCGATACAGTCAATAATTTTTTTTATTGCTTCTTTGCTCCCATATCCTGATGTCTCCATTGCTGTGCGGACGGCAGGAAGCAATACGCAAAAATCCTTTATAAAATCGGCATACAAAAGAGGCTCTCCTCCTGAAAATGTTATGCCTCCGTGTTCTGTAATATAAGGGATGTCGCTTTTAATTTTCTCCAATAATGCGCCGGAAGTAAAAGGCTGCCCGCATAATTTGAGCGCGTCATAACAGCACACTTCAAGACATTTACCGCAAAGACTGCATTTGTCGTGCAGCATGTCATGGGCTAAGCAGGGTGAAATGATCTGCGCGCCGTTTTTACATGCGTCAACGCATGACATGCATCCGGTGCAGTTGTTTTTAAAAAACATTATCTGCGGATTTTTATTTTTTGATTCCGGATTGTGGCACCAGACGCAATTCTGCGGACATCCTTTAAAAAAGATTGTCGTTCTTGTTCCCGGTCCGTCATGTATGGAAAAAGACTGAATATCAAAAATGCATGCGCTGGGAAATTCACTGCCTGAAGTTATTTTTTCAGTAGGTGGTTCTGTCATAAATTTCCTGCTGAACATCCTTGCTTAGGTTGACAAAGCGGGCGCTTAATCCGCCGATGCGGATAATCAAATCCTGATAATCCTGAGGATTCTTCATTGCATTGGAAAGATCTTCTTTTCCCACAACGCTGATCATCGCCTGCGCTCCGCCGCGGTTAAAGTAGTTTTTTACTAGGGTTTGCGCGGGGAGTTTCTCCGCAGGAAGAACGCCGTCCTGATTTGTCCATGTTTCTCCTGTAAAGCGCATGTTCTGCACCATACCGGCATGGTTGTTATGCGGCATTTTTAAAATCGAGTTAAACATGGCGATGACGCCGTTTTTATCGCTTCCTGATGCGGGGTTATTCGCATTTGCCATCGGCGTTCCCGCTTTGCGTCCGTTAGGAGTTGCGCCTACCCATCTGCCAAGCAGCGTGTTAAGGGAATTATTTATATTTACAGCAAGATAACTTTTTAAATCTGCTTTTACAGCCTGCTCTTTAATTGATAAACAGATAAAGTTATGCATATCAATGTGAATATCATCAACATAAGAAATGTCATTGCCGAATTTTGGAACGTCCATCATCATTTTCCGCTCGCTCTCAAAACCGTTAAAATTATTTTCTATTGCTGTAATCATTTCCTGCGCTGAAATTTTCTTTTCATCAAATACAAGTTTCTTAATCGCGGCAAGAGAATTTGCGCAGTCAACATTTCCGTATAGTTCAACAGTTCCTGCAAGGTACTGACAGCCTCCGTCAAAAATTCCCCTACCTTTGGAAATACACCCGTCATATAACAGAGTTACCATTAAAAACGGATGAAGTTTTCCGGCAGCATCGTAAATATATTTTTCATATTTTGCCATTGCCTCGATGAAAACAAGAAGATGCTGCTTGAATATTGATAAAAATTCTTCATAACTTTTACATTCCGCAAGCTTTTTTGTTTTAATTGAAATATATGAATTGGAAACAGGATCGAATCCTCCGTAAATTGCAAGCTCAAGGACTTTTAATGTTATTATAAGTCCGTTGGGAGTTCCGAAACTGTAATGATCAAAAACAAATTCTCCACATCCCAGCGGCATGTAAGTTTCCGCCAGATTTCTGTCAACATCAAAAGCCTTCATTACATCCGGTACCAGAACGTCATCGTTGTATAGAAGGGGAAAAGTTCGTCCTTCGCCGATACCGCGCATCGCTGCCTCCCATACCTGTTTGGGAGTATCTTTATTGAAACGGAGCGTAAACTGGGGAAGTATTTCCTTGAATGTTCTGGACGCTTCGCATGCTAAAAGACAGAAACGATCCGCATTCTGAGGGTTTCTTCTGCCGTAACCGCCGACAATAACTCTGCCGTCAGTATCGCAATCAAGAGCGTCTATCAAACGGAAAAGACTCTGGATAATTTTTAAAGCCTGCGTCTCTGTAAATATTTTATTATCGATGTCATGCGCGTACAAATCTCCGAGGTAAATGTCCATGCGCCCGAATTCGATTACAGGGCACATAACGCCGTAAAGCCAGACAAGCTGCGCCGCTTCAAGAAGGGAAGAAGGAGCGCGCACTGTAATGTTTTCCAGCGCGGATGCAAGACTGGACATTTCTGTTTTACGTTCCGGATTCTCCGTTGATTTTGATATTTCAAGGGCTTCTTTTTGGTAATGGAAGCAGCAGTCCCTTAAAACATCAAGAGCGCCTAACGCACATTCATAAAAAATTTTATCATTTCCGGTTTTCCCGCATTTATCCAGTTCATCTTTAATTTCCGCGGCAAGCCCATGGATACCAATTTGAACAAGTTTATCAAAATCAAGAAAAGCGCCTGCCATTCTGATAATCGGAAAAGCCGGATACGATTGTGTTTCATATTGATCGGAAGGAAGAATATCAGAAATTTCTTTCGGTGTGTTTTTTATTATTAAACTGTATGTATTCTTTGATTTCCAGTATGTAAGCAGTTCATTCATATCTTCGCGGTATTTTTTGTTGCCTGTCTGAGATTCAATTGCGTGAGACACTTTTCTTTCATCAAAATAATATCCAAGTCCGCCTGTAAGCCCCTGCATTCCGTAACCAACCATCCCGAACTGGACTCTACCGGCGAGAATATCCTCATCCTGTATCGGCATAAGGATGCCGGGGTATTGGGCTTTCAGACACGCCAGTTCAATCTGAGCCGGGCTGGAAAACTGCTTTGTTGCTTCTTTATGCGCTTTGGTAAAGGCTATTTCAAAGTTCAAGTCACTGCGCGGATTCTTAACTTTCCAGTTGTTCATTATTCTACCTTTAAAAATAAAAAAATCTTTCTTTTATTTTCTTCTTACAATCGTTTTTTCGGGATTTAATTCAAATTCCTTATTGTTCTCAAAATAATTGCTTAGGCGTTTTATTATTTTATTGTTAATTGAATAATTAACAATGTCAAAATCCGGTTTTATCTGCTTTATATACGGAATTATACTGCTCATCTGTATCCATCCGTCCTGATTTGGCAGATGATCCAATGCCTTGTTGATCAAGGTATGTATGGTCTCTTCTTCTTTTTCGATATTTTCATTTTCTTTAACAGTGTTTTTTTCCTTTATTACAAGCAAATCGTCATTTAAATAAATAAATTCATTGCATGCGTTTACAAACGCTTTTATCGCTTTTTTTTCTCCCAGACCAATTACTATTTTGCCTTTTTCCCTGATTCGCTGGGCAAGCCTTGTAAAATCACTGTCGCTTGATACAATGCAAAAGCAGTCAATATTGCCTTCATGCAGTAAATCCATGGCGTCTATAACAAGAGTAAAGTCACTGACATTCTTTGATCCGGTATTGGAAAATTGCTGGATCGCAATTAATGAAAATTCATGAATTAACGGTTTCCAGCCGTTTCTGCTGCCGACTGTCCAGTCAGAATAAATACGCCTGACGGATATTTGCCCGTAAGCCGCTACGCTTTCAAATATTTTTTGCAAATATTTATAGGAAATATTTTCCGGATCTATTAAAACAGCGATATTTGAATAAACGTTATTTACCATGCTTCCCATGAATTAATGATATTATTTTTATTTTAATATTGTCAATGTAAAAATTATCTTACAATTTCTTTTTTAATATGGTTTTTTCCGGGATGCAGGAACTCAAGAATAAAATATGTGATTATTCCTGATGTCAGAACAGTTAAAATATCGAATAACGAAAATGGAGTCCTGCCGATTCTGTCGAATAAAAAGCCGCTGCCCATCCGGAATAAAGTCCAGTTCATCATTGCCATTTCGCCGATGTACATGACGAGCGTTACAGCCATCGCCGTAAAGGAAGGAACCATTATTGAAAATATTTTTTCTTTTTCATAAAGCCATGTTCCGGCATACACTCCCGCCGTAACTCCAAAAGTCAGGAAAAATATCGTCATTAATACTGCGGAAAGCGGCGAAATATTGATGCTTCCGGTTCTGAAAAACGCTGTAAAACATGCCAGAAGACAAAGCCCTATAAAAAGAATAACGCATATAAGCTGCGCGGTAAGAGGCTTTTTCTTTTTAAAATTCTGCGTATCAGCCATTTTGTAAAATCCGTAAATAATGCCAATAACGGCTGTTATAATTAAAAGCGAAATTGCATAAAAATGAATTTTAAAAAGCGGATTGTACCTTATGCTTAAAGAATCCCAAACGGATCGTTTTACCTGCGGAGTCGCAATACAGGACAGTAACTGCCAGATTTCGACATTTACTTTATGCGAAAGATCGGTAAAAACTGCAATCCGCTCAAATCCGATTTCAGCTAACAAAAAGACCGCCGCTCCGAGGGCGGTAAGCGCAGGAAGAGTGAGCTTTTTGCAGTTTCTGTAAAATAAAGGCAAAAATGCCGCGCAGATAATTAACGCGACAGCTATCGGCGCGTACGGGATTATATAACTTGGATAATCGGCAGCGGCAACGCCTCCGTTTCTTATATGTCCCCAAAGCATAATAATGCCCATGTAAACCGGGTAGATTGACACCAGAAGAATACAACCCATGGATAATTGATGAACTTTTTTTGCAGTCATTTTTTCCTTGACAAAATTATTAATGCCGGACATGCGGCAGCTGTTATCTTTGCGCCATCTCAATGTAATCCGACCAGAGAATATCCGACGGGTTGCTTGTTCTGCCGTTATACATCATTTTACCTTTACACCGAATTCCAATCCGCCATCTGTGATTATCAGGCGTTAATAACGCTCTCCCCATAACAGTAATATTCAGCATGGAACTGTAGTTATCGGCGGAACGATCAAAACTAATATCCGGATTACTGTAAAAAGAAACGATCTGCGAACCTTCCCTTTGAAAAAATATTTCAAATTCCTTTATATCTTCTTTTGCAGTCCATGTAACACCAAAACCTTCATTTCTGGAATCCAATGATTTATTCACAGTAACATTAACCTCTACCGGAGGATTTTCGTCAATAAAATAATAATACTGGGCGCCGCAAAACCCGGATAATGACAGGAGAAAGATTAAAAGGGAAATGGTTTTTACCATACTTATATTATAAAAGTTTTTATTGGTTTGAGCAAATAAAGACGAAGCTGGTTATTACCCTTATATTTTAATGAATATGTTATTTTTTACCTTGATATTTTGATAAAAAATCATTATTATTACCCTTATAATTTAATTGTTATGAAAAATGAGTATTTTACAAGGAATATTGACTCAGTTTTGGTCTCTTGGGCTGAGGATGAAGGCAGAAAACCGATTTTACTCAGAGGCGCAAGGCAGGTTGGAAAAACAACGGCAGCCAGAACGCTGGGAAAACAATTCAGGCATTATGTGGAAATCAACTTTGATGATGATGCCGAAGCGGGAGAATTTTTCAGGATGAATCTTGACCCTGCCGAATTATGCAGCCGTCTTTCCGTTTATGTGCAAAAACCGATTATTCCCGGCGAAACGCTTTTGTTTTTTGATGAAATCCAGAGCTGTATCGAAGTTATCAGGTCATTAAGATATTTTTATGAAAAATACCCGCAGCAGCATGTTATCGCGGCAGGCTCCCTTCTTGAATTCGCGATTGGCGAGACTCCGTCATTCGGCGTCGGCAGGCTTCATTCTGAGTTCATGTATCCGCTCTCGTTTTATGAGTTTCTGGGAGCGTTAGGCGAAGACATTCTTGCTCAGACATGCAGGAACGCATGCCCAGACAAGCCGCTGCCGCCGCCTGTCCACAGGCAGTTAATTGATCGCCTGAAAATTTTCATGCTTACAGGAGGCATGCCGGAAGCGGTCGCCTGTTATGTGCAAACAAGGGATTTATTGAAATGTCATAAAATAATCGAGGATATAATAACAACATTCAGGGATGATTTCTCAAAATACCGCGGCAGAATGCCTTCGCTTGTTATAAACGAGGTTTTTGAATCGGTGATGCGTCAGGCACAGGGCAAATTTATCTATGAGCGTGCGGCTTTCGAAACCGGAAACGCCAGGGTTAAACAGGCTCTGGATTTGCTTATAATGGCGGGACTCGCCGTCCCTGTTACGCACAGCGCCGCCAACGGCATCCCCATCGGCGCGGAAATTAATCCAAAATACAGGCGTATAATTCCCTGTGATACCGGCATTTTCCTGCACATACTCGGCATTGACATGGCGAAAATTCTTTTGGCGGATGATTTTAAAACCGTCAACAAAGGAGCGTTAGCCGAAATATTCGCGGGGCTTGAACTGATTAAAAACGGCGGCACTCACGCCCAAAGACAGCTTTACTGCTGGAGCAGGGAGAAAGCGCAAAGCAGCGCGCAGATTGACTACCTTGTCCAGCGCGGGACAACGATTGTACCTGTTGAAGTAAAATCAGGCGCCCAGGGCGGAATGAAAAGCCTTGAAATCTTCATGAAAGAGAAAAACATCTCCCGAGGCATCAGGACATCCCTGGAAAATTTCGCTCAAAAGGGAAAATTCGATATTATTCCATTGTATGCGATTTCGAATTTGTATGGGTGACGGACACTTATTTTCAATCTCTTTTAAGCAATAAAACATTTCTATACTTATTAAAGGTATGTTCCGGAATTTTTCACACGGCGGCACAGAGGAATTATAAAGGAAATAGGAATTTTGTTAATATCTTCTTTTTAAATAATAAAAAGGCTGTAAATATAAACAGAATCATTTATTTTTCTCAGTGAAAAAGAATGACAGCGTTTGAAATGCAGGTGTCATTTTTTGGATACGTATTTGAACCTTTGCATAGGAACCTGATATACTGTTTACCCTTTTACCGGTAATTGCTTACTATTTATTATTTTTTAAAATAGCGATTAATTCATCCGGTGTAATAGTTTTAACTTTACTCTTTTTAAAATCTTTTATATTTCTTGTTATTATATAATCAATATTATTCATAGAAGCGGATACTTCAATTACTGCATCTTCAAAGTCATCAATCTCTGAATATAATGATTTCTCCAATATAATTTTATTAACTTCAATTATCTTAAATTGATTCATAATTCCCGATAGGGATATTCTGATTTTATTTTTATCTTTTATTGATTTATTTAGAAAGTAATATAATGTTGTTATCTCATGAGCGCATACAAAACCTTTTAATACACCTGTAGTGCAACTAATAAATATTTCTAAAACTTTTTCATGTCCTGTTCTCTTAAAGAGAAAATCCATTAAAATATTTATATCAATTATTATATTTTTCATGGAATGTTCTCCTCAACTCTTTTTTATCAGGAGAATCAAGCCCTTCAAAAATACCATATATATCTTTGAGGTTTTTTGGTAATTCGGTTGTATTTTGTTCTCTTAAAATAATAAAGTAATCTTCTATTATCCTTGAAATTGGCTTATTATATTTTTGAGAAAAATTGTGAGCAAATTCAACTACGTTAGAATCCATACTTAAAGTTAATTTTTTTGTCATACGATCCTCCGTACGTATAAAATAATTTATTTATCCGTATATGTCAACGGTTTATAAGTATTTTAAAAATATATATAATTCCGTCATTTTCATGTGGATAACCGGTGTAAAATTAATGAATTTATGTAAAAAGCTCATATTGAATATATTTGCATATATTGCTATTCTTTACCGTACATAAGCATTTTTTGCATATTTAAGGAGTTTTTGATAATGAGTATTGATACCGGTAAAATGCGTAATATCGGGATTAGCGCACATATTGATTCGGGGAAAACGACCCTGTCTGAGCGTATTCTATTTTATAGCAAGAAAATTCACGCTATTCACGAAGTCCGGGGAAAGGACGGCGTAGGCGCGACAATGGATCATATGGAGCTTGAGCGCGAGCGCGGCATTACAATTCAATCAGCCGCCACCCAGGTCACATGGAAGGATTACACAATTAACGTAATTGACACTCCAGGGCACGTCGATTTCACCATTGAGGTTGAGCGTTCCCTGCGTGTCCTTGACGGGGCGGTTCTCGTTCTTTGCGCGGTGGGCGGCGTGCAGTCCCAGTCAATTACCGTGGATCGCCAGCTTAAGCGTTATAATGTTCCCCGCATCGCTTTTGTAAACAAATGCGACCGCACGGGGGCGAACCCTTTTAAAGTGAGAATGCAGCTAAGGGAAAAACTCGGTCTTAACGCGGTCATGATCCAGATACCGATCGGGCTTGAAGATAAACTGGAAGGCGTTGTCGATTTAATTACCATGAAGGCAGTCTACTTTGACGGCGAGCAGGGAGAGAACATCCGCCATGCCGAGATACCGGAACATTTAAAGGATGAAGCCGAAAAATACCGCGAAGAATTGTTAGATGCAATATCGATGTTTTCCGACGAACTTGCGGAAAAGTATCTGGAAGGAAAGGCAATTCCCGAAGACATGATCCGCGCTGCGATACGCATGGGAACTCTGGGCGAGAAATTTGTTCCCGTCATGCTGGGCTCAGCCTACAAATTCAAGGGTATTCAGCCATTGCTGGACGGAGTAACGCATTACCTCCCAAATCCCGACGAAGTAAAAAATTACGCTCTGGATCTTGATGACAATGAAAATAAAATTAAACTGTCTTCGGACGAAAAAAATCCGACAGTCGCGCTTGGTTTTAAGCTTGATGACGGTCAGTACGGTCAGCTTACTTATGTGCGCATTTATCAAGGTAAATTAAAAAAGGGCGATGAACTTGTTAATACTCGGGCGAGAAAAAAATTCAAGATAGGACGTCTTGTGCGCATGCACGCGGACAGTATGGAAGACATCAACGAAGGAGCGCCCGGCGATATTGTCGCGCTTTTTGGAATTGAGTGCGCAAGCGGCGATACGTTCTGCGGCGGCGGACTGAATTACGCGATGACATCGATGTTTGTTCCTTCTCCCGTTATCTCGCTTGCTGTAAATCCGAAAGACAAGAAAAGCGCCGACCAAATGGCTAAAGCGCTGAATCGTTTTACAAAAGAAGATCCGACATTTCAGACTTATGTTGATCCGGAATCGAACCAGACAATTATCAGGGGAATGGGAGAGCTTCACCTAGAGGTTTATATCGAAAGGATGCGCCGCGAGTATAAATGCGAAGTTGATACCGGAATGCCTCAGGTTGCCTACCGCGAAACCATTACTCAAAAAGCTGAGTTTAATTATACGCACAGAAAGCAGACAGGCGGCGCAGGTCAGTACGGCAGGGTAGCTGGTTACATGGAACCTTACGCGGACGGCGATTATGAATTTGTAGATATGATTAAGGGCGGGGCGATTCCGACCGAATATGTGCCAAGCTGCGATAAAGGTTTTAAAGAGGCGGTTAAAAAAGGCAGCGTGATCGGATTCCCGATTGTCAACATACGCTGCGTAATCAATGACGGTCAGAATCATCCGGTTGACTCCTCTGACATTGCGTTTCAGTCAGCGGCAATCGGCGCTTTCCGCGAAGCGTACAGCAAGGCAAAAGCTGTCATTCTGGAACCGATCATGAAAGTATCGGTAGAAGGTCCGACTGAATTTCAGGGAAATATTTTCGGTTCGATTAATCAAAGACGGGGCATCATTTCATCGTCAGTTGAAGACGGACATTTTTCCCGCGTTGAAGCGGAAGTGCCGTTAAGCGAAATGTTCGGCTACTCTACAACACTGCGTTCTCTTACGCAGGGTAAAGCGGAATTCACAATGGAATTTGAAAAATACGCGAAAGTGCCGCAGAGTGTTTCTGACGCGCTGATAAAAGGGTCAAAAGACAGATAGGAATTTTTCTGTCATTTATTTCTGTATTGCCTGATTACCATTATCAATAAACCGGCGATAAAAAAAGATGTTCGTAAAAGCGGCAGTATAAAAAGCATTGCAGGAACCGAGCCGATCATTAAAAATTCTCCGGCGCCCATTCCGAAAAAACCCAGAATTGAATAAACAATTTCAATGTATGAAACAATAACTCCGATTATTATTAACATCCATGCCGTATCCCTTGTTCTTGGCCAGAGCATTATTGCCAGAAAAACAGCAAAAGCGCCGAAAGATAATTGGCTGACAATGGATATTACCTGTCCTGAATCCATATTGTAAGTATCCTGTTTTTTTTTGTAGATTTCAAGGCAGGGATTACATGCAGACGTTTCTTTTTATTGATTTAAAGGTATGTTATGGTATAAAATTCGGAATATGATAAGTGCCGCCGGTGATGCAGGATATCGTGAAAATATTATCAACGCGCTGAATAATGTAATTAATGTTTTTACAGCCTGTAATGTTCAATCGTTTAACGAGGATATATCCAGCGGATTAAAAAAGATTGCTGACGCGGCAGAGCTGAACCAAATCGGTATTTACCGGTTTGACAACATAGGGAAAAATTTAAAACTGACATTGGCATACGGCAGTACTGCGTCTGAGGAACTTCCTGTTGCTGTAAGCTGGCTTGATAAACTGAAAAAGGGCGGGTTTGTTCACAGCAATATAAGCGATATGGACAGTGAGCAGGCGGCTTTCTGCGGTTCACGCGGAATTAAATCGATATTAATGGTTCCTGTTTTTTACAACGGAGAATTCTGGGGAATTGTTACCCTTGAAGATCATGACAACTGCAGGTATTTTCCCGAAGACTGCGTTAACCTGCTTTCTTCGGCGGCGCGGTTATGCGCCGATGCGTTAATCAGGAATGAAATGACGCATAACACAGACAGTACAGTGGCGGCGCTGAAACGCCGGGAAAAGCTGGCAAAAACGTTGAATGCCGCCGCGATTATGTTTCTCTCGAAGACAGGCGAATCATTCGAAGAAACAATGTCTTCCGCGGTCAGGCAGATTGCCGATATGATTAACGTAGACAGGTTTTCTGTATGGCGTAATGCAGATAAACCTGACGGACTTTACCTTTCGCAGATCTACCGCTGGTTCAGGGAAGAAGGCGGCGCTGTAAAGCCTCTTGAATCCTTTCAGGATATAACGTATTTAAGCGTGTTTCCGCGCTGGAAAGAAATTCTGGATAATAATGAAGCCATTAACGGTCCTGTAAATCTTTTGCCTGAAGCGCAGTTGCTTAAATCATTCGGGATGATGTCGATTTTTGTTACGCCGATTTTTATTTCTAATAATTTCTGGGGATTTGTAATTTACGAGGATCTTCATAAAGAACGTTTTTTTGACGATGAAACCGCGGATATGATGCATTCAGCGTCTTTTTTATATGTAAACACAATAATCCGCGCGGACATGGAGCGTGATATCAGGGACGCGAATGAATTTTACCGCGCTACAATTGACAATCTTCCTGTCGGTTTCAATGTTGTTGATGATAATTATAATTTTATTGACTGCAATGATACTATTTTAAATTGGCTTGGAACGACGAAAGAATATTTTCTTGATAATTTTTCCGAGTTTATGCCTGAATATCAGAAGGACGGATCAAAATCAATTGATAAGGTAAATGATGTTCACAGGCGCGCTCTGCTGGGCGGCGAGAAATTTGTGTTCGAATGGCTGCATTTATCAAGCTCAAAAGAGCGTATTCCTTTTGAAATCACCCTAACGCGCGCAGAATACAAGGGAAAATATATTTTACTCGCCTATCAGTACGATATGCGGAATTTTAAAAGAATGGAAGAAGCTGTAATTGCCGCGGATGAATTTACACGCGCCATGGTGGCTGACATGCCGTTAGGTTTTACGGTCGCCGATGATAAGTTAAATATTATAGACTGCAACAGCGCTATTCTGGATATTCTGAATACAACAAAAGAAAATTACCTGGGTCATTTTCACGATTTTTCGCCGGAATTTCAGCCGGATGGAAAAAGATCCGACGAGAAAGCCCTTGAGCTGATAAAAAAAGCTCTTGACGGGGAATCGCAGGCTTTTGAATGGGTTCACCGGACAAAACTGGGAATTAACATTCCTTTTGAAACTACTCTTACAAGGGTAATGTATAACGGCAAGTACAGGGTTTTGGCATATCAATATGACGTACACAATGTAAAAGAACTTGAAAAAGCAATAACCGAAGCCGAGGAAATGACTCATGCGATTACAGAAGCAAGTCCGATCCCGTATGTGCTTTTTAACGCGGATTTAAATCCTGTCGACTGCAACGATGCCATGATGAAGATTTTAGGCTGTCATGAAAAGGAATTTGTTCTTGAAAATTACTGGACGATGTTTCTGCCGGAATCCCAGCCTGACGGTCAGAAAACATTCGGAAGAGCCGTAGAAGAAAGAGACGATGTATTTAGGGGAAAACAATCCAAATTTGAATGGGTTCACAAATCGCTGAACGGTGAATTAATTCCCATGGAGAATACGCTTACAGAGATAACCTACAGGGGCAAGAAAATGGTTATCTCCTATAAATACGATTTACGCAGTACCAGAAAAATGCTGGAAAATATCCGTGAACAAAGCGAGCTTATTAAAATCAGGCTGGAGCAGCAGGAGCTTATATCTGGTATCTCTCGCGGTTTTATTTCGTCAGGCGATTCTGAAACATTAATAGGGGAGGCAATTGCCAAGCTCGGAAATTTCCACAAGGTATCCCGCGTTGTCATTATAAGCATTGATTATCATGAACAGGTAACTTCCCTTAACTATTTCTGGAACTCTAAAAATTCAAAAATTAAATCTTCCAAAGTTGACATGCTGGACAGCATTAAATCCGCTTTTCCTGACAGGCTTCCTGACTGCGCAACGTTGCCTGTTGTCTGCTATGACGATATTTCCGGAAGCGTGCTTTATACGCACAAGTCGCTGATGGAAGACGGAGTAAGGGCTTTCATAACCGCGCCTCTTTATGTAGAAGGCAGATTGTGGGGTGTTTTATCAGTTGAGCAGGGAAATATACGCCGCTGGACAGATAATGAAAAATCCTTTGTCGCGATGACAGCAAGCACAATCGCCGGCGTTATCATGCGCAGCATTTACAACACAATGCTCAATGACGCTCTTGATAAAGCTACAATTGCAAGCAAGGCGAAAAGCGAATTTCTTTCCAATATGAGTCATGAAATACGAACGCCGCTTAACGCGATTATCGGCATGACGGAAATTGCAAAGAAGGCAGTGGATTTGGAACGAAAAAATTATGCGCTTAATAAAATAGAAAACGCGTCGACTCATCTTCTCGGCATTATAAATGACGTGCTTGAAATTTCAAAAATCGAAGCGAATAAACTGGAATTGTCATACGTCGAATTTGATTTTGAAAAAATCATACACAAGACACTTTCTGTTATAACTCACCGGATGGAAGAAAAGCATCAAAAACTAACGGTTCATATTGAAAAAAGCATTCCCGAATTCCTTATCGGAGACGATCAAAGGCTTGCGCAGGTTGTTACAAATCTGGTAGGAAACGCAATCAAATTCACGCCGAACGGCGGTTCCATAAGGTTCAATGCGCGTTTGATGGACATAAAAAACCGATACTGCACGCTTTTAATTTCTGTCTCTGACACGGGAATTGGAATATCCAATGAACATAAGGAACACTTATTTCAGTCTTTCCAGCAGGCAGAGGCAAGCACTGTTCGCAAGTACGGAGGTACGGGGCTGGGGCTCGCCATTTCCAAAAGCATTGTGGAAATGATGGGCGGCGAGATATGGGTAGAATCGGAAGTTGACAGAGGTTCAACATTTGCCTTTACAATCAGGATAAAATGCGGAGAGGAAAAGACAGACTCTGCCGGGGAAGAAGACGGCGATGTTGATCCTGTATTTACTTTTACCGGACGGCGTATTCTGCTGGTTGAAGATGTGGAGATAAACCGCGAAATTGTACTGACGATACTTGAACCGCTGCAATTAAAAATTGACTGCGCGGAGAACGGCAAAAAAGCGGTTAGTATGTTCTGCGAAAATCCTTCCAAATACGAAATTGTTTTTATGGATGTGCAAATGCCTGAAATGGACGGTTATGAAGCCACTCGGAAAATCAGGGAGTTTGAAAGAGAGCTTGGCATGAATAATTCCACCGAAGACGAAATGCGGAAACGCCTACTTGCCGGCAATCCGCGCAAACGCATACCGATAATAGCGATGACCGCCAATGTTTTCAAGGAAGATATCGATAAGTGCCTGCTTGCCGGCATGGACGATCACATCGGGAAACCGCTGGATTTTGAAATTGTTATAGAAAAACTCAGCGCTTATCTTAACAGGTAGTTTCGCGTAACGGGATTTCACGTTTCGGCTAACTGCCCTGCCGCGAAAACAATGATCTCCTTCAGTTCGCTGAGGTCTTTTCGTTTTAAAACGGCAAGCTGGAAAATCGCCGATTCAATGAAACTATAAAAATAGTCGCCCGTTGTTTTTATATTGACTTTTTTAAACTCGCCGGCTTTTATACCTTCGATTACAATTGACGATAAAACGTGCCGCAGTTTTACAATCCGCCTGCGTACACGCTCTTCGGGATTTATGCCGCTCTTCGCAAGATACCTTAAATAATCCAGTATTATTAAAAGAAGCTGCCTGTTTTCTTCCAGTAATGTAAAAATGGCAAAAAAAACATCAGTTATCTTTTTAATGCTGTTTAATGATTTATTATTTCGAATCGCATTGATATTTTCTTCCGCATTTAACAGAAATTGTTTGATGCTATAGGTAAAAATTTCCCTTTTGTTTTTAAAATAAAGATACAATATGGTTCTTGTGATTCCGCATCTGTCTGCGATCTTCTGAAAAGTCGCGTCTTCAAATCCGTCGTCAATAAAAACAGTCAGAGCTTTTTCGAGTATTTGTTTTCTTCGTTTTTCATGTTCAACGGCGACAGCCATTTTTAACTCCGGTTTTATATTAATTCATATTGATAAAAATAGGAAGGTATTGCGCCGTTGCTGATTTCACGGCATGAATCCGCTTTTTTTCCGTAAAAACTTTCAAAGCCGCTGTTGTCTGTTATTACTGCGAGCTTCCATCCCGGAAAACGCTGTCCTAATCCGCTCATGTCTTTGTAAATCCGCTCTGCGGCTGATTGTTCTCCAAGTCTTTTTCCGTAGGGAGGATTTGTGACAATAAAACCTGTATTTTCAAAAGAACAGAAAGCTTCCTTCATGGGAAGCGTTTTCAATTCCATTGCCGCGGTTTTTCCCGCGCTGCGAATTCCCCTTTGCGCCGGTTTGCCTTCCGCGATGTCGCGCAGCCGCTCGGCGTTTGATGCGGCAATGGAAACAGAGCGCGGTTCTTCATCGCTGCCTGCAATCCGCACAGTGCGGGTTAAGTCAATTTTTTCGCGGAAATTTTCACGGACAGCGTCTTCGATTTTTTTGTCAGCGATGAGAAAGTTTTCAATTGCGAAGTTTCTGCCAAGTCCGGGCGCCATGTCCCATGCGTACATTGCAGCTTCGGTTAAAATTGTCCCTGAGCCGCAGAATGGATCGTAAAGCGGAAATTTGCGCTTCCATCCTGAGAGCAGAAGTATGGAAGCCGCCGTTGTCTCGCGCAGCGGCGCGGCGCCGCCTTCGCTTCTGTAGCCGCGTTTGAATAATGGATCGCCGCTTAGATCGACAAGCAGGGAAACCATGTCTTTTTCGATGTATACCCGAACTTCCGTTGTTTTTATTTTATCCTGAACGTTTTCGGTTTTTTCATTATAGGAATTTTTGCGCGGACGGATTGTCATGATCTGCTCTGGAAGACGGCTCATTTTATACTTGCTGCACAGGCGCTGCGCCGCCGCTTTATGAACAACCGCCTGAACGCTTGTTTCCGCTTTAAGCGCTGAGCGGTTGGTTCGCACCTTTGCGACTTTTAATCCCATGTTTTTTGGAACAAGCCGTTCCCACGCCGCGCCGGACGTTCCTTCAAAGAGAGCGTCAAAATCGAGGGCTTTAAAATTCGCGATTTCCAAAAGCACCCGATCGGCGGCGCGAAGACCCATCAGCGCCTGATATAATCCGGCTGTGTCCGCTTTGAACCGCACCCTGCCGTAAAGGGAATCCTCGACCTTGAGGTTTAATTTTTTCAGTTCATTTGAAACGACTTTTTCAGCTCCTACCGCGCACAGGGCAACGGCAGTATCAGTTTTTTCCATTTTGAGATTATATCACACCGGATTGATGTTATTCCCTGATATCTTCAACCTCTGAGCCGTCCAGCGATTTAGCAATTGTCTGTACGTCCGCGCGGCTGATGCCGGTAATCTTTAAAGTTGCGCGGCGGTGTGAAGCGTCATCGCCTTCTGATGTGACAAAAGCGATGATGTTTCCGCCTTTATCCGCTACAGCTCCCGCAAAGGCGGCAATCTGACCGACTTTTTCCCTGAAATTAATTGTTATCCGTATTCCCTGATGACGCGCTCCGAAAGCGTTTATGAAAAAGTGAAAAATATCGGTATCGGTAATAATTCCGACAAGAAACTGCCCGTTCATTACAGGAAGGCAGCCAATGCCGCGATCCGCCATGATGCGAGCGGCTTCTTCAATGGTTTCATTTTCCTGAACGGTAACAACTTCCTTTACCATCACCTTGTCTACTTTAATTTTTGAAAGCAGATAACTGATTTCGTACATATCAAGGCTGGTCGCCGGCGACGGACCGGCTTTGACTAAATCAACTTTTGTGATAAGCCCGGCAAGCTCGTTATTTTTTTTTAATACAGGCAGATGACCGACATTTACTGTGTCCATCAGCGTACGCGCTTCTGAAAGCGAAATATCGGAATGAATAAAAACCGGATTCCTTGTCATAATCCTTGACACGATCATAATTAAGTCCTCCTTAAAAATTCCATGACGGTTTTAACCGCCGAGATAAGCGGCTTTTACAGCTTCGTCTTTTAATAAATCAGGGGCTGCTCCGCTTTTTACGATTTCCCCTGTTTCCAGTATATACGCCCTGGAGGCAAGCGCCAGAGCTTTATACGCATTTTGTTCCACGAGTAGCACAGTTGTTCCTGTTTCATTGATACCCTTGATAACATTGAATATCTCATCAACCAAAATCGGAGCGAGCCCCATTGACGGCTCATCAAGGAGCAGAAGACGCGGTCTTGCCATAAGCGCGCGCCCCATTGCGAGCATCTGCTGCTCGCCGCCTGAGAGAGTTCCGGCTACCTGTTTAATTCTTTCTTTCAATCTTGGAAAAATATGGAAGACTTTTTCAAAATCTTCCTTGATCGGATCACGGCGCGTATATGCTCCCATCTCTAGATTATCCCTTACGCTCAGGTTCGCGAAAATACGCCTGCCTTCAGGAACCTGCACCAGTCCAGATGAAACAATTTTATACGGCGGCATGTTAGTGATATTCATCCCGTTAAAAATTACCGTTCCGTTATTTTTTTTAATGATATTTGATATTCCGTGGAGCGTCGTTGTCTTTCCAGCGCCGTTTGCTCCGATCAGGGTGATTATTTCGCCTTCTGTTACTTCAAAGGAAACGCTGCGCAGAGCGTTGATAGCCCCGTAATTAACCGTGAGATTTTCCACTTTGAGAAGAACGCTATTCACCGGCTGCCTCCGTCCCAAGATAAGCTTTTATTACCGCGGGATTCTGCCGTATCTCCTGCGGAGTGCCAGCGGCGATAATCCGTCCGTAATCGAGAACCAAAAGCCGTTTGCATATTCCCATAACAAGACGCATATCGTGTTCGATTAAAAGGATCGTTAAACGAAATTCATCTTTGATAAAACTGATTATTTTCATCAGTTCTTCGGTTTCCTGGGGATTCATCCCCGCTGCCGGCTCATCAAGTAAAAGAAGGCTTGGATTGGAAGCAAGGGCGCGCGCGATTTCAAGTTTGCGCTGTTCTCCGTACGGAAGATTCATAGCAAGCTCGTCCTTTTTTTGTTCTATCCTGAAAAGTGAAAGCAGTTCTTTTGTTTGGGTGCGCATCCGCTCTTCATCGATTCTGAACCGTTTCAGGCGGAAAAGCGCGTCAACAGGATTTGATGCCCTGCTCTGATGTAGAGCGATGCGGATATTGTCTTCTACGGAAAGTTTTGTAAAAAGCCTTATGTTCTGAAAAGTCCGGGCGATGCCCATGCTGTTAAGTTTGGCAGGTCCCAGTCCTTTAACAAGATAGGTGTTGTTTTTCCTGTCGCGGAATTCAATCTCTCCTCCTGTGGGAATATAAATCCCGGAAAGCATGTTGAAAACGGTTGTCTTTCCGGCTCCGTTGGGACCGATAAGACCGACAAGCTCGCCGCTGTAAATCTCGCAGGAAAAGCCGCTGAGCGCTTTAAGTCCGCCGAAGTCAATGGAGAGATCATGTACTCTAAGGCGCAGATCAGGTGAATGGCGATCGCTCATTGCTTCACCTCATTTAATTTGCGCCGGAAAAATTTATTGCCTATTTTATCAAAAAAGCCGACGAAGGAAAATTCTTTCATTCCAAAAAGACCCTTCGGACGAAACATCATAACAAGGATAAGAATCAACGGGTAAATAAGAAGCCTGTAATCCTGAAGGAAACGCAGCATCTCCTGAAGATACGTAAGCACATATGCTGACAGAATGGAGCCGGTCATGGATCCCATGCCGCCAAGCACGACGTATATAAGGAAATCAATTGATTTCAGGAATTCCGCGATCTTCGGCTGCACAAAACCGTTCGCCATTACATAAAGGCATCCGCCGATACCGGCTATAAAAGCCGCGATAACAAAGCCAATCATTTTATAGCGGAAAATATTTATCCCGCTTGCGTTAGCTGCAATTTCATCCTCGCGGCACGCCATGATCGCCCTTCCGTAGCTTGAGCGCAGAAAGTTCTGGAGAAGGGCAAGCACAACGATCAATACAATTGTCGTTACGGCAAACGCAAGTTCGAAATTCAATACCATGGCGGTAATAAATTCCCTGCCGTTCGGGCCGCCTGTGAGCGTTTTAAGGTTGATAAAAACAACGCGGATAATCTCGCCGAACCCGAGGGTGACAATGGCGAGGTAGTCCCCGGAAAGTTTCAAAACAGGAAAACCGATTAAAAAACCGGCAAAGGCTGTAACAAGAACCGCGCATAACACCGCCGCAGGCAGCGGCAGCCCCATGTCGGCGCTGAAGAAAATGCAGGAATACGCGCCGATGGCGAGAAAACCCGCCTGCCCGAGTGAAAGCTGTCCCGTGATACCGACGATCATGTTAACTGACATCGCCATGATTGCGTTTATGCCGCCCATTGTAATTATACGGGTGGTGTAGGGATCAATAATGCCGATTCTCATCAGCAGGAGAGGAAGGATAACTGCCGTAACGCCGGTTATTGCCAGTATTAAAGTTGATCGTACGGGGAATTTATGTCCGGAGTTTCGCTGCGACATGTTATACTTTTATCCTCGCTTTTTTACCAAGCAGTCCTGTAGGTTTCAGCAGCAGAACTACAATCAAAATGGAAAATGTAATCGCGTCGCTGAACTGGCTGGAAATAAAACCTTTTGTAAAAGTTTCCACTATGCCGAGGATGAGACCGCCGAGCATGGCGCCCGGAATGGAGCCGATTCCGCCAAGAACAGCGGCGACAAACGCTTTAAGACCGGGCATCATACCCATGAGGGGATTTATCTGCGGATAAGCGGTCGCATACAGCACGCCGCCTGCCGCCGCAAGAACCGAGCCAAGCGCGAATGTAAAGGTTATTGTTTTGTTGGCTGAAATCCCCATTAAACTTGCGGCCTGCAGGTCAAAGGAAACCGCTCTCATCGCCTTGCCGCGTTTTGTGTAGTTGACGATGTAGTTGAGCGCCAGCATTAAAAGGGCGGAAAGGATGATTACGATTACCTGAATGTTGGAAATTGAAAGATCGCTGAAAAGATGAATGTTAATCACAGGTGGGCGCGGAAACTGGCGCGGGTTCGGACCGATAAAGGGGAGAACCCTTGCGCCGTTTTCCAGAATCAAACTGACAGCGATTGCCGTGATCAACGAGTTGAGGCGGGGAGATGTGCGAAGCGGGCGGTACGCGAAACGTTCGATTGTTACGCCCAGCGAGCCGCACATGATCATCGCGATGACAAACGCGCATAACATTCCCAAAGGACCTGCGCCGATCGCGCTCAGTACGAAAAAGGCAGCATACGCCCCCACCATCAATATATCGCCGTGGGCAAAGTTGATTAACAGGACTATACCATAAACCATGGTATAGCCCAGAGCAATCAGGGCATATATTGAACCCAGAGAAAGACCGTTAATCAACTGCTGCAGTACAATCATTATTATGGATTTACTGTCGCTCTATATGAATTTACCAGTGTGCCGCCCTGACGGACAATTTCCAGAATTGTGGCGCCCTTTATCGGGTCGCGGTTGGCATCGAAACGGATATTTCCGGTTATATAAGTACCGTTGATTTTTGCCATGGCGTCTTTAACAGCGGCGGTATCAAAACTTCCGGCGGCTTTAATCCCGTCTGCGACCAGCATCATTGAATCGTAACCAAGCGCGGCAAATTGTGAAGCAGTTCTGTTGAACCTTGCCTGGAAAGCGCGTACAAACGCCGCGCCGCGTGGATCAGTAGTGTCTGAAGCAAAACCTGAAGACCAGAATCCGTTAATCACTTCATTGCCAGCGTTATCAACAAGGCCGTCCCAGCCGTCGCCGCCGATAAGAGCGCAATTAATTCCTCGGTCGCGAAGCTGTTTTGCCTGCAGCGAAACATCGTTGTAGTAATTGGGGAGGTACACGACATCGGGGTTTGCAGCCCTGATGCGGGTGATCTGCGCGTTAAAATCAACTTCGCCTGTTTGATATGCTTCGTCCGCCACAAGCTGTCCGCCCAATGATCTCCATTGTCCCTTGAACGCATCGGCAAGCCCTTTGTTGTAATCGGCGCCTGCATCGTACAGAACTGCAGCGCGGCGGCTTCTGAGCGTATTATATGCAAAGTTCGCTCCTACAACTCCCTGAAAGGGGTCGATAAAGCATGCCCTGAATACATAATCTCCGGCTCTTGTAACTGCGATATTGGTAGCTGACGGGGAAATCAGGACAATCCGGTTTCTTTGTGCAAGGGTACTCATCGCTTGAGTCGGTCCTGAAGTGCTTGATCCGATAATAAATGAAGCTTTGTCCCTGCTTGTCAGCTTTGTAAAAGCGTTTACGGTTTTTTCCGCGTTTCCTTCATCGTCTTCTGATATCAGTGTCAGCTTTTTACCCAACAAGCCGCCGGCAGCGTTAATTTCTTCAAGTGCAAGAAGAGCTCCGTCCCTTGATTCGTTCCCGTAAAAAGCAACTCCTCCCGAAAGCGGGAAAATCGCGCCGATAACGACAGTATCACTGTCCTTTCCGCCTGCGGCAAACGCCATTGACACAGCTAAAATCGCTATGACAATTGATAATACAATTTTTTTCATTACATATCCTCCTGTATTAATATGTATGGAAAAGGCGCATGTTTTTCCATGGTTACAAGATTATAACCATAAATAAACACACGCCTTTGTGCATTGATATCCCGCATCTGCGGGTAACTCTGTACTATTATAAAATATAACAATAAAATGTCAATAGTTCACCATATTATATAATAAATGAGAGTTTTTTTTATACTTGGTTAGCTTCAAAAAACACTTTGAGAAAATTGATTTCATACTGAACTTGTCCGGCAATTATCCGGGCTGTAAAGCAAGTCTATTGTTGTGTTATACAGCGAATAATTTTCTTTATCAAAACAAACAAAAATAATTCGTTTTATTCCCGGAGTTTCCGCCAATGTCTCACAAACCGTTTTGACGGCGATATCGGCGGCTTTATCTTTTGGGTAGCCGTAAACGCCCGTGCTGATATTCGGGAAAGCGACGCTTTCAAGCCCCGCTTCATGGGCGAGCAGCAAGCTGTTCCGGTAACAGGAAGCAAGCAGCAGCGGCTCATCCTTTGCACCGCCGCGCCAGACAGGACCTACAGTGTGAATCACGTTTTTAACAGGCAACTTTCCCGCTCCGGTGATTACAACCTCTCCCGCCGGACACGGCTCATTCGGGCGGCGGCTCTCTGCTATCCTAATACATTCTTCGAGCAGCCCAGACCCTGCCGCCTTGTGTATCGCGCCGTCCACCCCGCCGCCACCCATAAGACTTGAGTTTGCCGCGTTTACGATTGCGTCAACAGTGAGGGTGGTGATGTCGCCGAGGATTACCTGAAGTTGATACATAAAGACTCTCCATTTTTTTATGGAATGTTTTTATAAAGTATTATAATCTGTAACAATGAATATATTAACAGAAAAAAAATCCATCAAATTATTGATTTTTACAATAACCTTGACATTGACATTTCTGTTCCCGATTACTGCCCAGAATTTTCCCGCTGGAATTAAAATTAATGTGGGCTCTGAGTATTGGTCTTACGATACAGACACATTAAAACCAAGAAATGAAGGCGATGCTGCAGAGCTTGCCCTGAGAACAAGAATTCAAAACGAACATGGTTTTCGCATGTCTGCAAAGAAGATTGCCGGAAAGACACTTGATGATTTCCTGCCAACTATAATCAGAAATATTACTTCCAAAAATAAAGAGTTTGGAATTTATCAGGTTGCTCCGCATGAAGCGATGGAATTATATAAACGGGGGCTTTTGTATCCTGTCAGCGACAGTAAAGCAGTTAATTTGAAAAACCGCGAAGAGATTGCGGATGTTAAGCCAATGTATAGTGAAATTGTAGAAAAATACATGACTTTTGGCGGAAAACAATACGCATGGAATTACGGGCTTCCCAACAGCGGTTTTGATCAGATCATGCTGTATTTCAATATAAATCATTTAACAGATGCCGGTTTGGAGCCTGAATATATTTATGATTTACAAAAAAACAACAACTGGACATGGGATACATTTCTTGATCTTTGCAGAAAATTAACCCGCGATATAAACAATGACGGAATCACAGATATCTATGCGTTACCGTGCGGTGACGCCCATGAAATAATAAGAACATTTATTTTTGCAAACGGCGGAAACATGGTTGCTATTGACTCTCAGGGTAGAGCCAGGAGTACTGCAAATTCACAGGAAGTTATTGAAGCTCTCCAGTTTTATAACACTTTGATTAGTGAAGGTTTAATGTTGATGCAGGATAAATTTACATGGGATTGGAACTGGGAAGTTTTTTATGAACAGCGGGTTTCCATGACATTCGAATGGGAAGTAAAAAAATTTTGGCCTGCGCAGAATCAATTTAAAGGCGGATATGCGCTGCCGCCAAGAGGTCCAAGATCAAAGACGCTACGGCTGGACGTGCTTAATTCCGTTTATGTGATTCCAAATATTTTTTCTCCTGAGGAAGTTGACGTTTTTCTTAAAGCCGCCGAACTCTGGCACACTCCGGCAGCTACCGATTATAAAATCGGACATAACTGGGCTTCCGGCAACATCCGTGATATTACTGAAACGGTCGCCATGTCAAAAGAAATGCGTTATCTTACTCCCAGAAACTATCAATTAATCAAGGATTACCCATTTGATAATTTTGTCGCTGCTTTCAGAAACGGAAATGGTAAAGCAAATCCCAGGCAGGTTATTAATACATGGATGCCAAGATTTCAGTCGGCGATTGATAATTTTAACCGACGCCGGTAGCTGGTATTTAGTTAGATGAGGAACCTGTTTGGATTAAATTCCATTCCATTCCGGATCGATGACATTGCTTGCTCGCTGTCTTATTATGATCAACGGTTGTAGTAACTGTACAATTTGAGCAAAAGAAATTACTTAATGTTTTACTTTGAGTAATTTCGCCTAAGCTATTTCACTGTTCTGTTTTTATTTTTCATTGGTGAAGTCTCCTTTTTGACTTAACAAGTATTATTCACCCCACAAAAGTATAAGTTTCATTGTAAAAAGCATTAAGCGATTTACCTTCATAACTCCAATACCTTGTAGGTTGTATATTGTAATCTATGTCAAGAATCTCTCTTGTAACCTGAGTTAAGGATTTTTCTTCATCGCTGTCCGCAGTTTTTACTTTTCTATCAGAGGACACAAACACTTCCGCTGATGTTTCACCGTAAGTAAAAACCAGTTTAGCGCCTATAGGCACACCCATCTCGGCAAAATTTAATGGCGGTCGTCTTTTTTTGTAATTTTCAGAGGCCTCTTTCTCTGCTGTGGAAACAGATTTATTTATTTCTGCCGTTATTGCAGGGGTAACATCCTTTTTTGCAAATAGCCGCAATATTGCAATTGCCTGATCCGGATCAATCTCGAAAAACTCCCTTCTTGGGTTTACCCTATTGGGATAAAATGCCTTGTGCAGAGCGTTTTCCACCACTTTGCAATCGTCTACTTCGCAGGCAAAAAGACATTCAAACGGCAATGGAACACCTGTGGTATTTAATTCATTCATACGGCTTGTTATCTCATTGGTTGTTTGCCCTATTTTTACCAATCCTGGCATTGCAGGGTTGCTTAGAACATATACGAGACCTTTTTGTGGGTTGAACATGGGGGACACTCCTTTTTGCTATATAATTAATTTATTTTTTAAATTCAGTTGATAAATAACATGTTTCCAAAAATTTATCCATAAGTTGTTGAAAATTATTGATTTGAATTTCATTTTGTTCATTTCTTTTCTGTGCGATTAATGCAATTTCAATATTTCGATCAAGTAATGCAGAATCCACAAATTCTTCACCCGCTTTTTTTATTTTATCATATATTTTTATTTTACTTCTAATTCTTTTTCACGTTTAGCTTCTTCGGTTATTTCCATCTGAATCAAATCATTCATCTCTTTTACTCTTTCTTTCTCTTTCATAACAATCCTTCCTTCCAATTTATTTATATAATGGGGAAATTCCCTTTATATAGTTCATACATACTTTGGCAGTCTCAAGGCGTTTTGGTTATATTCAGCGATTCTGTCCATAATTCCTGCCGATGGGATAATACTGTCATATATTGACGGTTCTTAAAAGATTTTTTTATTCGTGCTGAGGGGCTTAATATCTCGCCATTCATGGCGGGGTTGTTGATTGATTTGTGACTCTCCATAAGGTAAATTAATTTTATTTATCAATATGTTCAACTGCTTCCATACTTGCAGTTTCTCAGATATAATAATTCGTCTATTGTTATCATTACAAAATTAAAACGTACATATATTAATTTATACTTATTATCTCATCCGGATTTATTTTTAAAATCAATGTTTTTTGCTTTGCGCTGTTTTCAAACGCGCTGTCGCGCGGGCGACTGCGGTATGCGTTCGTAGGTATTCGGTATGCGACAACCTTCCGCGCAGACGCTCTTCGGCGCGGTGAAGCGCTTTTTCCGAACGCTGCACATCAATCTCCTCATCCCATTCCGCTGTGTCTGTAAAAAATTCAATCCTGCCTGAGGACACGCTCATAATACCCTGACCGAGCGCCGCGCTGCGCCATGCACCGTTTTCCTCGACTTTTAAAATGCTGTCCGAGACTACCGCAATGCTTGGCATATGGTCGGCCATTATGCCCATTTCTCCTTCCGGCGATTGCGCGATAATCTGCGTTACATCGCCTTCAAAGAAAACTTTTTCCGGGGTAAGAATCGAGAGCTTAACGTTTTTTTGCATCTTCGTACACGTCCTCTATCGTGCCTTTCATATAGAAACAATCCTCAGGGATATGGTCGCATTTCCCGTCGAGTATTTCCTTAAATGAACGGATTGTATCTTTTAACGGCACATATTTTCCGGGATTGCCGGTATAAGCTTCCGCGACATTAAACGGCTGCGACATAAACCGCTGAATTCGGCGGGCGCGGTTTACGGTAATTTTATCCTCGTCGGATAACTCTTCCATTCCGAGTATTGCGATAATATCCTGTAACTCGGCGTAACGCTGCAAAGTTTCCTGCACATGACGGGCTGTGCTGTAATGTTCCTCGGAAACAATCGAAGGCTCAAGCATTCGCGATGTGCTTTCCAGCGGATCAACTGCCGGGTATATTCCCATTTCAACAATGGCGCGCGATAAAACTGTTGTCGCGTCCAGGTGCGCGAAAGTGGTCGCGGGGGCAGGGTCGGTTAAGTCGTCTGCCGGAACATAAACGGCTTGCACAGAAGTAATCGAACCTTTGTGGGTAGAAGTGATGCGCTCCTGAAGCGCGCCCATTTCGTTTGCAAGTGTCGGCTGATAACCTACCGCAGAAGGGATGCGCCCTAAAAGCGCGGAAACCTCGGAGCCTGCCTGCGTAAAACGGAAAATGTTATCGATGAAAAGCAGTACGTCCTGCCCGGCGACATCACGGAAATATTCCGCCATCGTAAGCCCTGTTAAAGCTACGCGCATGCGCGATCCCGGCGGCTCGTTCATTTGTCCGAACACCATCGCTGTTTTTTTGATAACCCCCGATTCTGTCATTTCCAGCCAAAGATCGTTTCCCTCGCGGGTACGCTCTCCTACGCCTGTGAACACCGAGTAGCCGCCGTGGACTGTGGCGACATTGTGGATTAATTCCATAATTAAAACGGTTTTGCCTACGCCCGCGCCGCCGAATAGTCCAATTTTTCCGCCCTTGGCGTAAGGCGCCATTAAATCAATTACTTTGATTCCTGTTTCTAAAACTTCGGTTACGCCGCGTTGATCCGCAAAACTAGGCGGACTTCTGTGGATTGCCCACCTCTCCTTGCCTTTGACTTCTTCCTTTTTATCAATCACTTTGCCAAGCACATTGAAAACTCTGCCAAGTACATCTTCGCCGACAGGCACGGTTACTGGTCCTCCGGTATCGACGGCTTCAACGCCTCTGACAAGCCCCTCGGTGGGAGACAGAGAGACACAGCGCGCGGTATCGTTGCCGATATGCTGCAGTACTTCCGCAGTTATAATGCCGTTAGGCCCTTTAATTTCTACAGCGTTATTTAGTTCAGGAAGATTTCCGTCCCCAAAATGAATGTCCAGTACAGGACCGATAACCTGCGATATTTTTCCGCTCATGTCCGCCTCCTATTCCATAGCTGCCGCGCCTGCGACAATTTCCGTCAGCTCCTGAGTGATTGAGCCCTGCCGCGCGCGGTTGTACTTCAATGCCAATTTACGGAGCATATCGTTCCCGTTTTTAATTGCGCTTTCCATGGCTGTTATGCGGGAATTTAATTCACACATCCATGCCTGTGTCAGGCAGCTGAAAATATAACCTCTAAGATATTGAGGAATCAATGTTTCCAATACGGCATCCGGCGACGGCTCATATTCGGAATAATGAACCAGCGCTTTTTTTGATGCGTCCGCTTCTTTAGAAACGGACGCTTCTTCCAGCATTTCAGGCGACAGCGGGAAAAGCCTTTCTGTCGAAGGAAGCATATGCACAGCAGAATGGAAACGCGTGTAAATAATGTCGAAACAATCTACCTCGTCACTTTCAAATAACTCCATCAGCCGTTCGGCAATTTCACGGGAGGTGAATAGTGTCGGGTTTTCAACTGCGCTGATAAAACTTTCGTCAAGCGGCACTACAGGTTCAGCCGCGGCGACATTTATATGCTCAAACTTGTTGTAACCTATATGCCCGACAGTCAGCACTTTGACAACTGTTTGATCCGCCATAGCTTTTGCCGCCAGTTTAATTACATTTTGATTGTAGCCTCCGGCTAATCCTCTGTCAGCAGAAATAACAAGTAATCCGCATTTCTTAGTTTCATTTCCGGTATCCAAATATTTGCTTTTCGATTCGCAGTCTTTTAAAACAGAAGCGATGGCAAGCCGTATGCGGTCATGATAAGGCTGGCTGCGTTCAAGCATTTTGCGCGCCTTTGCAATATGCGCTCCTGCGATCAGTTTTTGCGCGCTGGAAATCTTGACTGTCTGTTTTATGCTTTTCATGTGATCGCGAAGATTGCCCTTACTGCTCATATCAATACCGTCCTATTTAGATACAGCTTTGCCGGATTGAACAACTCCGCCTAACTGCATATATGAAGAAGGCTGGAAATCCTGCGCGTAACTTGTACAAAGCTGGCGCACCTTCGTTTCCGCGTCAGAAGAAAATTGTCCCGTCTCACGAATCGAGGCAAGAGTATCAGCCGCCTGAGTTCTGAAGTATTCGACAAGCCCCTTATTGTAACGCGGCACATCAGCCGAAATTATTTTTTTCAAAAACTTTTCCTTTGCGTTAAACAATATGATGACCTGCTCTTCCATAGGGATGGGAGTGTGCAATCCCTGTTTGAGAGTTTCCATTAATTTCACGCCGTGATTCAATCTCTCGCGTGTTGATACGTCAAGGTCGGAACCAAACTGCGAGAACACCTGAAGTTCGCGGTATTGCGCAAGTTCAAGACGCAGTGAACCGGCAACGCGTTTCATCGCCTTTGTCTGAGCCGCTCCTCCGACGCGGGAAACCGATAAACCTACATTGATTGCAGGACGAAAACCGGAGTGAAATAATTCGCTTTCCAAAAAAATTTGTCCGTCGGTGATGGAGATTACGTTGGTAGGGATGTATGCGGAAATATCTCCCGCCAGTGTTTCGATAATCGGAAGGGCAGTGATAGAGCCGCCGCCTATATCGTCGGACAAACGCGCAGCGCGTTCCAAAAGCCTTGAATGCAAATAGAAAACATCACCGGGGTAGGCTTCGCGTCCCGGAGGCCGTTTAAGAAGCAGCGACATTGTTCTGTATGCTACGGCATGCTTTGACAAATCGTCATAAACGATTAAAACGTCGCTGTGATCGCTGTACATAAATTCTTCCGCCATTGCGCAGGCGGCATAAGGAGCCAGATATTGAAGAGGAGCGGAGTCAGATGAGGAGGAGCAGACAACGATTGTATGATCCATCGCATTGTTACGGTGCAATGTTTCGACAATGCCCGCCACAACGGACGCTTTCTGCCCGATCGCGACGTAGATACACAGCACTCCTGTGTTTCGCTGATTAATGATCGCATCCACTGCGATGGATGTTTTTCCTGTCTGCCTGTCGCCGATGATCAATTGACGCTGTCCGCGTCCGATTGGAATCATCGAATCAATTGACAGAACGCCGGTCTGCATCGGCACTTTCACAGGCTGACGCTCGGTAACGCCCGAAGCAAGCGCTTCAACGGGACGGGTTTTATCAGTATTAAGCGCGGGGCCGTTATCTATCGGCTCGCCCAAAGGGTTAAGCACGCGGCCAAGAAGCTGCTTGCCTGCAGGTACATGCATTGTGCGGTTTGTGCGTTTAACTTTTGATCCTTCGCGCACGCCCTTGGTCCCGGAAAACAATACGCAGCCTACGCTGCTGTCTTCAAGGTTAAGCGCCATCCCTGTATTGCCGTTGGCGAACTCTAAGAGCTCTCCGTTCATACATCCCAAAAGTCCGTGCACATGCGCGATGCCGTCGCCGATCTGGATGACCGTACCGGTTTCTTCCAAATCCTTGTTAAAATCGTACCCCTCCAAACGCTCCAGCAACAAACGGCTGGTTTCACCCGGTTTGACCTGCATATGTACCCCCTATACTTTCCGAATCAATTTGCCCATATCTACCAGCCTGGTACGAAGGGAGCAATCCCAGCTTAGTCCGTCACATTCGGCGATAAAACCGCCGAGTAAACTTTTATTAACTTTATAATTTAACCTAATATTTTTTTTATTTTGAGGATCATACAAGCCTTTAACGCCTGCGGCATTTATCAATATTTCTTTTAATTCAGATGATTCATCCGCGTATACATCCAGATGCAAATCTATCTTTCCCATTTCCTTGCAGGCAATCCTGTCAAACGCAGCCGCTATTTGTTCAATTTCACCTAACCTGCGCATGCTTGCTAAAAGGCAAAAAAAACGCTTGGTGATTGGATGAAAATTTTCGCCTAATGCGTAATTCACCGTTGCAAGCTGCTCCCTGACAGGGAACACAGGCGCGGAAAACACGGCATAACATTGCAAAAACTCAAAAGCGAGGGAACTTAAATCCTGCGCGACTTCTGCCAGTGCGTTTTCTTTTTTAGCCGCTGTCAGCAAAGCCTCGGCATATCGTATTGCAGCATCAGCCATGACTCATACCATTCTTTTTTAGCATTGAATCAATAAGCGCGCGGTTCTTTTCACCATCCATGGACGATTCGACAATGGCTGTTGCCGCGCCCAATGCCAATGCAATAACAGCTTCCCGCGACTCGGCCATCATTTGCTGATACTCACGCGCCGCTTTTTCTTCGCCCGCTTTTATAATGTTATGCGCTTTTTCTTCCGCCTCGGCTACTATGCGGTTGTATTCACGCGCGGCGCGTTCGCGCGCTTCGTTTGTTTTGTCCGCAATCAAACGCTCAAGCTCCGCGCTTTGATTTATGCGCTGCGTTTCTATATCAGCGGCAAATGCTTTGGCCTCCTGTGCGCTGTGCAGCATATCGTCAACTTCTTTTTGCCTGTTGTCGATAATATTTGTAAGAGGCTTCCATAAAATTTTTGTCAGCACAATCATCAGGACAATGAGAGAAAAAGCGACAAGTATTTGTTCCGGTATGTAAAAATCAAATATATTCATTGACGATCACCCGTTCCCTATAATGATGAACGCAATCAGCAGTCCGTAAATCGCGCAGGCTTCCGCAAGAACTATCCCAAGAAATGTAATCATTCGTATCGACTTTTCTTTTTCAGGCTGACGCGCAATTCCCTGACTGCCTCCGCTTGCCGCAAGCCCGATTCCGACAGCGGCGCCTGCACCTGCGAACGTCGCAGCTCCGGCAGCAATTAGCGCCGGGTTTGCTTGTGTGTTTCCTATTATAATGAATGCAATTAAAAGTCCGTAAATTGCGCAGGCTTCCGCAAGCACTATCCCAAGAAAGGTAATCATGCGTATCGATTTTTCTTTTTCAGGCTGACGCGCAATTCCCTGACAGCCGCCGTCAGCGGCAAGTCCGATTCCGATGGCAGCACCTGCTCCGGCAAGTGTCGCGATGCCTGCGCCAACCAGCGCCGGGTTCGCTTCATTAGTAGAAATTATTATAAATGCGACCAGCAGTCCGTAAATCGCGCAGGCTTCGGCGAGCACAATCCCCAAAAATGTAATCATGCGTATCGACTTTTCTTTTTCTTCCTGCTTGGCGGTTGCCATTGAGCCGCCGCTTGCCGCGATGCCGATTCCTACAGCGGCTCCTGCGCTGGCAATCGCCGCGATACCCGCGCCTATCAGACTTGTATTCGCTGCCTGACCGGGAATGACAATTAACGCGATCAATAAACCGTAAATTGAGCAGGCGCTTCCCATAATGATTCCAAGAAATGTAATCATGCGAATTGATTTTTCTTTTCCCGGATTTAAGGCAATGGCGCGGGAGCCGCCGCTTGCGGCGATACCGATTCCAATCGCGGAACCGAATCCCGCAAAAACGGCAATCCCCGCTCCAATCAATGCTGCGTTCATGTCATCCCTCCATTGCTATTTGTTGTATAGTACAACTTATGCTTCGATTTCTACAGCCTGACCTATATAAAGACAGGTTAAAAAAACAAATATATACGCCTGCAGGATGCCGTCAAAAAAATCAAAATACGCGGAAAAGGGAGCCGCTGCTATCCCCATGGTATGAAAAATCAATTCCATTATTACAAATGCCGCTACAACATTTCCAAAGAGACGAAGGCATAAAGACAGCGGCTTTGTGACGTACTCCATCAGGTTAAACGGAAGCATCATCGGAATCGGCGCAAAAAGACTTTTGGCGGTTCCGCCGGCGCCTCTGTAACGAAAAGATGAATAAATCACAATTAAAATCGTCATTATAGCAAGCGGCATAGTGACATTGATGTCTTTTGTAGGCGAATATATGTTAAGTCCTGGAATGAAATTAAGAACGGACAGTAAGTTAGACATGCAAAGGAACAGAAACAAGGTACCTATATAATTAACATAATTTTTATAATGAGCGTCGCCTATAAAATCATTGCACATACCCCTAATAAATGCCACAAGCATTTCCAGAATCACCTGCGCCTTACCGGGTCTTTGATTTAGCTTTCTTGCAAGTAAAAGGCTTGCTATAATCAGCAGCGCCATAGCTATCCAAACGCACAGGAGCGTATTGCTAAGTTCAAATTTGAAATTTCCAAATGAAATTTCGGCGATTAAGGAACGTTCTAGTTTTTGGAATACTTCATCCATCGTTTCATTCCTGTAGGTTCAGCATATATTAATAAATAGACCTGTTCGGTAACTAGCCGGGTTGTCGAACAAGTCCAGTATAACATAGTTTATTATTGAGAGTAAAGAAGACGTGTTGCCGCAAAAATAATCCAGCAAAAAGGGTGAATATTTTTTCAGATGTCGGAAGTAACTTTCTCCAGAGCTCTTTTTATCCGCTCAGCAGAGCATTGTGCGCCGAGTATGCGAAGAGAACCGAAAAGCGGCGGGCTGATTCTGCTGCCTGTAATTGCGACGCGCAGAGGCATCAGCAGGTCTCCGGGTTTAACGTTTCTTTTTTCGGCTTCAGTTTTTATTAGATTTTCCGCCTGCGTGTCGTCCAGCATTTCCGTCAACGGTTTGATTATTTCCTGCGCATAACTGAGAAGTTCAATCGTATTTGCGAGGTTGGATTTTTTCGGGATGAATTCTTCAACAGCCGGTATTTGAGGCTCTTTAAATAAATAGGCGATTTTTTCCGGTGCTTCATTTAAAAAGACAAGACGTTCTTTTACCAAAGCCATTGCGGCAATGAAAATCTCCCGCTGTCTTGCTGTCGGTTTTTCTTCTTTACTCTTTTCTTCCTCTGTGTCTATGTCCCTCTGTGCTTCCGTGAGATTATTAAAAAGTCCCGTTTTAACCGCGTAGGGAAGACAAAGATGTGCAAGTTCTTCATCTGTTTTCATTCTGATATACTGACCGTTATACCATTCAAGTTTTTTGTAATCAAAAACAGCGGGAGCCTTGTTCAATTTATCCAGGTTGAAACGCTTGGCAAGTTCTTCCATTGTGTAGATGTCAGGATGCTTTGCATCAGAACCTTCTTCATAAGAAGCGCCGAGAAGCGCGACATAATTTATAAGCGCATCGGGGAGATATCCCTGTCTGCGGAATTCGTCAATGCTTGTCGCGCCGTGGCGTTTGGAAAGTTTTTTTCCGTCCTGTCCCATCACCATCGGAAGGTGGCAGAATTCCGGAGGCGTCCATCCAAAACATTTGTACATAATCACATGGAGCGGGGTAGAGGACAGCCATTCCTGAGCGCGGAGAACGTGGCTTATTTCCATCAGATGATCGTCCACGACATTTGCCAGGTGATAAGTGGGGAAACCGTCGGATTTCAGCAGTACAGGATCGGGGTTCACATCATCATTCTTCCATTCAATTTTACCGAGCAGGTGATCGTGAAAGCATGTTGTTTCACCTAACGGTATTTTCAGCCTGACAGTGCATGCCTCTTTGGCTGCCGCTCTTTTTTTTGCTTCATTGGAATCGAGGCTGCGGCAATGGCGGTCGTAACCAGTTTCTGAAGAGTGAGCAGCTTCTCTTTCATGACGGACTTTTTCGATTCTCTCTGCCGAGCAAAAACAGTAATAAGCATGATCGTTGTCAAGAAGCTGCTGCGCGTATTTCTTGTACAAAGCGGAACGCTCTGACTGAATATACGGAGCGTACGATCCGCCGTCATCAGGACCTTCGTCCCACTTAAAACCGAGCCAGTTAAATGTGTCGTAAAGATTTTGCACATAACAATCTTCCGAGCGGGTTCTGTCGGTGTCTTCAAGGCGCAGGATAAACCTGCCATTTTTGCTACGGGCGAAAAGGCAGTTAAAAAGCGCGGTTCTTATTCCGCCTATATGCTGAAGCCCCGTCGGAGACGGCGCGTAGCGCACTCTTGTTTCCATGTGTTACAGTATCATAAAAACAGGAAATACATCAATAAAGATTTTTTCCGAACCATGTGGGAAGATACTGGTTTGCCGTACTTTCCGCTGTTTCTTCCGCTTCTTCAAATTCACTGTGTAATATATGCATTGAAATTTTCTCAAAAACAAAAATAAGATGATTCGGCCATGTTTTCTGTTTTAATTCATTTAATGCGGCTTTTACCGCGCTCTTGTCAAAAGCTCCGCACGCTGTTTTAATCTCAAGCATCTTGCGGCGCAGATAAATTGCATTCTCATCTGATATCTCAGTATTACCTGCGCCTGAATCTTCTTTTACCTGATTCAATTTTCTTATTAAAGACTGAAGTGCAGCAATATAGTCAGGAGTTTCTTTTTGTAAAAGCGCCGTATTTCCGTCTTTTCCGGCTTGTTCCAGCTTGAACGAAATACTGGAAAGCGCTTTTTCTCCGATATTTGCAAGGGCGCTCTTCATTCCGTGAACAGCGGTAATGTACTGCTTTACTGTATCTTCGCCGGGATTCCGCAAATCCTGTTTTTCCAGAACGTTAAGCGCTTTCCTTGCGTCTCTGACGAAAAGCAGTTCTTTTTCAAAAGTTTTCTTTTTTGTGTCAGCCGGATTCACGAGATTGTAAAGTTCTCTTTCGTGCTGTTCCTTTCTCGCGGCTTCTACAACTTCAGGCGGCTGCCTGTTTCTGATAAAATCATTAAGTACCGAGTTTAATTCCCGCGAATCTATCGGCTTTGAAATGAAACCGTCAAAACCGTTTCGCAGAAACATTTCTTCATGCCCGATAAGGGCGTTAGCTGTAAGCGCGATAATTGCGCTGTTATATCCCATATTACGGATAATTTTTGTCGCTTCAATGCCGTCCATTACAGGCATCATATGATCCATGAAAATAATATCGTATATTGTTCCGGTTTTGATTTTCTCCACCGCTTCAATTCCGCTGAAAGATGTATCGATCTTTAATCCGTAGGGTGCAAGCATTCCGCTGACGACATAAATATTTGATTCAACATCATCCACAACAAGGACGTTTCCGTACGGCATATACTCCCGCAGATACTGCGTTTTTTTAATGATAGACATGCTGTGAAAAGAAAAATCCCGCAGCTTTTCTGCAATTTCCGTTCCGCATACTTCATCGCTGATTCGTTTCTGCGGAATGCGCACTGTAAAAACCGATCCCTTGCATTGTTCGCTTTCTACAGAGATCGTACCGTCCATAAAATCAAGAAGACGTTTTGTAATGGTCATTCCCAGCCCGGCGCCGACTGTTGTGCGGTTGGTCAGCATGTTGAAGCGCGTATATTCCTGAAAGAGTCTGCCGATTTGTTCTTCGGACATGCCCTGACCTGTATCGCTTATTCTGAAAATAATTATCACATCATCTTTCTGTCCGATTTCTGCGGAAACTGAAAATTCCACTTTTCCTTCCAGAGTATACTTGAAGGCGTTGGAAAGAATATTATTCAATATTTGTTTTATGCGAAGTTCATCGCCATAAAGTTCAATCGGAGTGTTTTCATCAATATGGAGGGTAAACAGTATCGGCTTGCTTTCATAACGCAGACGGTTTAACTGCGCGGTATCGTTGATCAGGCTCGGAATATCGTATTTGACCTGAATCAGTTCCAGTTTGCCCGATTCTATTTTGGAAAGATCAAGAATGTCATTAATTATATTAAGTAAAAGTTCTCCCGATTCGAATATTTTTCCGAATGCTTCTTCAGTGTCAGGCGCAAGCGTCTTATCCTGGAGTTTAATTTCCGCGATGCCTAAAATCGCGTTCATAGGCGTGCGGATCTCATGGCTCATGTGCGCAAGAAAAACGCTTTTTGAACGGTTGCTTTGTTCCGCCTGCTCCCTTGCCGAGATCAATTCAGTCATGTCAAAAGAGTTCTGTATATGAACTGTTTTTCCGTCGGACCAGTCGATGTATCTGTCAACATTGCGGTAAATAAGATTTGTCAGGGTGTTATGCTCTTCCCAGACAACTATCTTGTCAGGTTCATTATCAAGCTGCAGACACGGGCAGAAGCTGCATCTTTTTTCATGATCTTTCTGCAGCACCTTGTAACATATCTTTCCTGTACAGTCATCCTCAATTTTATAATGCTCCTTCATTCTGTCATTAATAAAAAGTATTTCATCGGTTTCCGGGTCTGTAACATAGATCATTGAATCCAGTCCGTTCATTATGTCTGCGAATTTGGTGAGCGCTTTTTTTTCTTCCAGAGCGCGATCTTTCTCTGCGGAAATTGTTTTAATATTTGTTATCATTGCGTTAAATGTATCCGACAGGGTTTCCAGTTCATCGCCGGATTTAACTTCAATTGCGTGATCAAGATTGCCGCTGCCTATCAGTACCGCGTCTTCGGTTAGTTTTTGAATTGGCTCCGTAATGTCTTTTGCAAGCTTGTGGGTAAAATGGGAGACGCTGAGCGCAGTAAGCAGGATTAATTTGCCGAAAGCGATTGCGATTATCAGAATAATCCTGTTAATAAAATTAATTGTGGATTGAGTCAATTTAATAATATTTTCTTCCATTTCCAGTGCAGGCAGAATGACTTCATCGGTATCGATGACTACGGCTACGCTCCATGGTATGGATTTAATTCCGTGATAGGCGATGAATTTTTCCTTGCCGTTTAACAATATGCGTTCAATGCCGGAATCTATTTGTCTTGTTTCAATTTCATCATCCTGCGCTTCTTCGCCGGGATTCTCATCAATATCTTCATACTGCAAATTTGCCTGCAGAAAATTTTCCTGTATGAATTTTTTAATCTCTTCATTCTCTTTTGTTTCCGGGATGATAACCTGACCTTTATCGTCCATCGTGAATGAATGTCCTGTGTTTCCGATATGCGCAGAAGCCACGATATTTTCCAAAGATTTAACTAAAAAACCCGCTCCGCTTATTCCGGCTATCTGTCCGTTTGCTCCGTAAAACGGTTTTGCGCAGGTTATAGCCAATCCGCGTTCTTCAATGTCATCGTATATTTCCGTCCATATAAGTGAATTTTGGCTTTTTGCTTTGATGTACCACGGACGCGTACGCGGATCAAAATATCCGGAAACGCGGTTATTTTCCGGAACAATAAAATCACCCTGCTCGGTGCCGTAATAAAAAACAAGCGCCAAATTATTCCGGGAACTGTTTGTAATGGCATCAAGAATAATTGCGCTTAAATTATTCAGCGCGCTTCTGTAATCGGAGGCTGATGAGAGCGCTGTCGTCGCGGCGTATGACATCAATTCAACATAATTAATTATTATTGTAAGCTGCTCATCAATAAGCGCAGCCTGATTTTTCGCCAAAGGAGACAGTGATTCTTCTATCTGTCTTGTTAACGCCTGTTTTGCGTCATTCGCCGCTGATTCACCCAGAGCGTTGCCGGCTTTTTTTACACTTAGGTTAATGACGTATAACCCGATTCCCATGATCACTGCAATTACAGCCACTATAACAGTTACGATAATTAATGTATTCTTTCTTATCTTGTTAAAAATGGAATTGCTCGCCAAAGCCATTACCTCGCTGGAAAATTATACACCTGTATGATCTGTAATACAAGCTTTCATGAAAAATGTTTTGACTGCGCTTTAATAATATATTTATTTGATGTATTATATTTGTAATTTACTGCGGAGGATGTTATGGCGAAAGGAAAAGACAAAAAATTATCGGACAGGCTTTTTTTTAATCTCAAGAGCTGCTGGGAAGAAACAGATGAAAAAACAGAAAAAGAAGTTGAAGCTCTTGCGTTAGACTACAAACAATTTTTGGACAGGGGAAAAACCGAACGCGAATGCATTGACGCGGTCTGTGAGCTTCTGGAAAAAGAAGGTTTCAGGAATATTGACGCCATGAATAATCAGGCGTTTAAACCAGGAATGAAAGTATACCGCAATATAAGAGGCAAGTCCGCCCTGGCCGCCGTAATCGGGAAAAAACCTGCCGCCGAAGGCTGTAATATTCTCGGCGCTCATATTGATTCTCCGCGCCTCGATCTTAAGCAGCGCCCTCTTTATGAAGATTCAGACCTCGCGCTTTTTGATACGCATTACTACGGCGGCATAAAGAAATACCAGTGGACAACAATTCCGCTTTCCATGCACGGGGTTTTTATTAACGAAGACGGAAAAAAAACAGCGATAAGAATCGGCGAGGAGCCGGGCGATCCTGTTTTTACAGTTACCGATCTTTTGCCTCATCTTGCGAAGGAACAAATGGAAAAGAAAGCGTCTGTGGCGGTGGAGGGAGAAGACCTTGATATTCTGGCGGGATCACGTCCGTACAAAGACCCCGATAATGATGAAAAAGAAAAAGTAAAACTTGCAATTCTCGATCTTTTAAATAAAAAATACGGCGTTACGGAAAAAAGTTTCGCCAGCGCGGAGATTGAGTTTGTTCCCGCTTTTAAAGCGAGCGATGTCGGGCTTGACAGAAGCCTTATCGGCGCTTACGGACATGATGATCGCTGCTGCGCCTTCCCCGCTTTAAAAGCCATTACAGCTCTTTCGCGTAATAAAACTGCGCCGGAAAAAACCCTCGTTCTTTATCTTTCTGACAAAGAAGAAACCGGTTCGGCAGGGAACACAGGCGCGCGATCCCTTAATTTTGAAAATTTCCTTGCCATGTTATGTGAAAATGAAACGCAGCTGCGCCTATGTTTTTCCCGCTCCTCCATGCTGTCCGCCGATGTCAACGCCGCCTTTGATCCCACTTACGCTTCAGTTTTTGACAATAAAAACGCCGCGTTTATCGGGAAGGGAATTGTACTTGAAAAGTATACAGGCTCAGGCGGCAAGTACGGCGCAAGCGACGCCAACGCTGAATTCTGCGCCAAAGTGCAGGCGATTCTGGACCGCAATAAAATACAGTGGCAGTGCGGAGAATTGGGAAAAGTAGACAAGGGAGGCGGAGGAACAATCGCCCTTTATGCCGCCAATCTTGGAATGGATGTTCTTGACTGCGGAGTCCCTGTACTGTCCATGCATTCACCTTTTGAAGTAATCAGTAAAATCGATCTTTTCACCACATACAGGGGATATATGGCGTTTCTAACGGAAATTTAATTCCGTATTACAGCGCGAATTTATTTCATTATTGATTTTTATACTTTACGGCATTTCATTCGAATTTCATTGTCCCGTGTATGTAAAATTCATATATTCTATCATGTAATCTTTCAGTTTTTACTGCGAAATTAATTATTACATAAGGAGTGAATCTGTGAATGATGAAAAATCGGAATTAATTGCATTGTCAGGCGCATTTTCCTGCGGAGTTAAGGTCATTGATGATCAATATAAAGAACTTATAAACATGATAAATGAAATGTATTCGCATTTAGCCGGTCCGGAAGAAACTCAGCAGGAATACCTTTTAAATATAATTCATGATACTGTCAGGCATTTTAAGACGCATTTTGCGGCGGAAGAAAAAATCATGATTGCAACAAGGTTTCATAATTTTATCGCACATAAAAAAGTTCACGATAGTTTCATTTTAACAATTGTAAACATCATTTCTGATATATCCGGAGGAAAAAAATTATCGCTTTTTTCGTTTATCAAATTCCTGAAAGACTGGGTTTATTCCCATATAGTGATAATGGACAAAAGTTATTTTGATCATATAAGGAGAATTACAGCGCTTAAAACTGATGTAAATCATAATTTTTCCGGTACGGATTCAAAGACTGCAGCCAGCGCCTGAAAAGAGAATGGACATGTTCGGCAGCCTGGTTGGCTGCGCGGCTTTAACGGTAAATTTTGTACATTTTCAAAAGTTCCAGAAAATGCCTGCGTGACATTTCTTCACCGCCCAAACTTAATAGGTGAGGCGTCGGCACCTGACAGTCGATGAATGCGACTTTCTTTTCAAAGAGATACAGCGCAAGGCTTAAAAACGCAGCTTTAGACGCGTTACTCTTCCTGGAAAACATCGATTCCCCGAAAAAAGCCTTGCCCATTAGTACGCCATAGCATCCGCCTGCCAGTTCGCCGTTCTGCCATGCTTCCGCTGAATGCGCCCATCCAAGCCGGTGCAGTTCCGTATAAGCTTCGATAATGTCATTTGTGATCCATGTCCCGTTTTGTTTCGGACGCTTTGTTTCCGCGCAGCTTTTCATCACATCCTTGAAATTTTCATCAAATTTAATTTCGAATAAACGGTTTTTAAAAATTTTTTTCATGGATGACGATACATGCAGCCTGTCCGGAAATATCACGCAGCGCGGATCGGGGGACTGCCAGATTACCGGGTCTTCAGCGTTGTACCACGGAAAAATTCCCTGCTCGTAAGCGGACAGCAGCATTCCGGGCGAAAGATTTCCCCCGATTGCGATAATGTCGTTATCCCATTTTTCCGGACCTTTGAACGGAAAATAATCTTTTTCGGTTAGATAGGGGAAATCCGGATCAGGACCTGCTTTCATAAAAATTTCTTGAATATCTTTTATACAAACAGTTCCTCTGTTTCGGCGAAATCAACCTGATATTCTCCGTCGCGCCAGTCAACAACTGCGCTTCCGCCTTCGCAAAGCCTGCCGAACAGCACCTCGTCCACAAAGAAGTTTTTGATCTTTTCTTCGATAAGGCGTCCTGCGTTTCTTGCGCCGAATTCGCGGCTGTATCCTTCCTCCGCAAGGCGGTCAACGCAGTTTGACGTAACGGTGAGCGTTATGTGCTTTTCCGAAAGCTGCGAAGAAAAGGCGTTCAGCTCCTTGTTTACAATTGAAACCATTATTTCGCGGGAAAGATGCCCGAAGCGGACAACAGCGTCAAGCCGGTTGCGGAATTCAGGAGTAAAGATTTTTTCCACCGCGCTGTTTACCGCGCTGTCGTCCATTATCCGCTCTCCGAAACCGATTAATCCCCTGCCTATATCCCTCGCCCCTGCGTTACTCGTCATTATAAAAATTACATTGCGAAAATCCGCTTTGCGTCCCTGATTGTCGGTCAGGGTAGCGTAGTCCATTATCTGCAAAAGAATGTTGAAAATGTCCTGATGCGCTTTTTCAATTTCATCCAGAAGAACGACGGCATGCGGCTGTTTTCGCACCGCGTCCGTAAGCTGGCCTCCGTCATCATAACCGACATAACCGGGGGAAGAGCCGATAAGGCGGGATACTGTGTATTTTTCCTGATATTCGCTCATGTCAAAGCGCAGCATCGCAATGCCGAGGATTTCGGCGAGCTGACGCGCAAGCTCTGTTTTCCCAACGCCTGTGGGTCCTGCAAAGAGAAAGTTCGCCACAGGCTTTCCTTCCGCCCTGAAACCCGCTCTTGATCGTTTAACAGCCTTGACAACTGAAGCGACCGCTTCATCCTGACCAAAAATCCGCTCTTTTAATCGGTTCTCAAGTTCCTTTAATTTGTCTTTTTCGCTCTCGCCGACAGATCTCTGCGGGATGCGCGCTATTTTGGAAATGACAGTTTCAATGACAGGCAGTTTAATTTCCACTGTTTCAACGTCCTGCACTGTAGAAGATTCGTTTTTATATGCTTCGATTCGTGCGTACGCGCCGGCTTCGTCAATTACATCGATGGCTTTATCCGGCAGACGGCGCTCTGTGATAAACTGGGCTGACAGACGAACCGCTGTTTCAACAACTTCGTCGCTGTAACGGACATGGTGGTAATCCTCGTATCTTGATTTTAATCCATTTACAATATTAATTGCGGTTTCTTCGGAAGGTTCGTTGATGTCGATCTTCTGGAAGCGGCGGGAGAGCGCCCTGTCTTTCTCAAAATATTTTCCGTATTCTTCATGGGTTGTAGAACCGATGCATCTCAGTTTTCCCGAAGTAAGCGCGGGTTTTAAAAGATTCGAAGCGTCCAGCGCTCCGCCTGAAACAGAACCGGCTCCCACAAGAGTATGAATCTCGTCGATAAAAAGGATTGCTTTTTCTTTTTTGAGCATTTCCTCGACAACGCGTTTTATCCGCTCTTCAAAATCACCGCGGTACTTTGTTCCAGCTACAAGAGAACCCATGTCAAGCGAAAAAATACTGAAGTCTTTTATTGTCGGCGGAACATGTCCCGCGACAATTCTCTGCGCGAGTCCTTCCGTGATTGCGGTTTTCCCCACTCCCGAATCTCCGACATGGATTGGGTTGTTTTTCAGGCGGCGGCAAAGCACCTGCACTGTGCGGTCAAGCTCTTCTTCCCTGCCGATGACAGGTTCAAGTTTATTCTCGCGGGCAAGAGCGGTAAGTTCTATCGCATAACGGTCAAGCGCGCTTTTTTTATTTGCCTTTTTATGGCTGTCAGAATGATCCTCTTCATTGTTTCCGGCGAACTTTTCGTTTTTCCCGGAATCATAAATATTCTCTCCGCCGTAACTGTGGGACAGCACCTGTAAAAGTTCCAGGCGTTTTACTCCCGCTTTGCGCAGATAATACGCGCTGTAGCAGCGTTCCTCGTCATAAAGCGACACAAGAATATCCGCCACATCGATCATTTCCTTCTGCGATGATTTGCATTGAATAAGAGCGCGTTCAATAATGCTGTGAAAACCGACAGTCTTTGTCGGCTCTCCTGATTTGGCGAGCGGCAGTTTCTGTTCAAAATAACTTTCCATTCCGGTTTTCATTTGTTCAGGATCAGCGCCGCAGGAATACAGCACTCCCTGCACCTGATCGAAAGCCAGAGCCGCGTATAAAATATGTTCCGGCGTAAGGTACTCATGTTTTCGCATTTTGGCTTCGTTGTAAGCAGCGTCAATGATTGCCTGTACATGTCCTGAAACTCTCATTTATTACCCTCGATACCATTATACCGCAAAAATCTATTTCTTTCTATCTGCATAAGAATCACGCCGGCTCCACGATGCAGCGAAGCGGATACTCATGCGCTCTTGCAGCAAGATGAACCTGCTCCGTCTTTGTAGCGGCAATGTCCCATGTGTAAACGCCGACTATGCCCTTGCCTTTTCTGTGAACATCAAGCATTATCCGGTTTGCGTCAGCTGCGTTTTTATGAAAGATTTCCATCAAAACCGCGACTACAAATTCCATCGTTGTATAATGATCATTTAAAAGAATCACTTTATATTCATCAGGTTCTTTGAATTTTTCGTCGGTTTTTGACGCCGGTTTTTCCTTGATCTTCGGATCCATTATCCTTTAAATCCTTTCACCCACTCTTCAACCTTTTTTCTGATCTCATCAATATTATCTTTGATTGGATCTTTGAATTCAGTTTCGGAAATTATTTCGTTTTCGCCGAGTATTGCTTTTAATTTTTCCAGCGCCTTTCCCTTGCCGCCGCCGTGACAGACAAAGACAGCAGTCTTCTTTCCCTTAACACCGGTTTCCGATATTAAAGTATTTAAAGGCGGAGCGGGACTTCCTGCCCAAACCGGAGCTCCGAATATAACAAGATCATACGCGGCAGGATTAAAATTGTACGGTTTAAGCGGCGGTTTTTTTTTGAAAAACACCATACCGCCGCCCCAGAATAAATTACCGATCATGCTTCGTTTTTTTTCGTCTTTTGTATACAGCCTGATCAAATCCGCATTTAACTGCGACTTTATTTCATCTGCAACAAGAGCGCAGTTTCCGTCAAGTGAATAATAAACAACCGCTGTTTTCATATATACCCCTTTATTCATTTTATATGATGAAATACACAGGGGACAAGAGGCGTAATCGGCTACTGGAACTGTTTTGTTCAATATAGTAATATCATTCAAGTATTATGGAATCTGAATCGATTACCGAACTAATGGCAGTGCTGATACTGCAATTGGGGATTATCTTTTTTGCGGTACGCTTTTTCGGCTCTTTTGTTAAAAAACTGGGAATACCCCAGGTTTTGGGCGAGCTTGCCGCCGGCATCATTATAGGACCTTATGCTCTCGGCGCAGTAAAGTTACCTGGTTTTCCGCACGGCATTTTTCCCCTTGAAACCGCTTCCATCGCTGTAAGCACCGAACTGTATGCGTTCGCTACAGTCGCTTCCATCATACTCCTTTTTGTTTCGGGGCTTGAAACAAATATCAAGCTTTTTCTGCGTTATTCATTCGCCGGAAGCGTTATCAGCACAGGAGGCGTAGCCGCTTCTTTTGTCGCTGGAGCTTTGGCGGGAATGGTTGTATTTAACGCTTCATTCATGGATCCGCGCTGCCTTTTTCTGGGAACGCTAATAACTGCGAATTCGCTCGGGATTGTCGCGCGGCTTTTATCCGATCAGAAAAAGATGGATACGCCTGAAGGTGTAACAATTCTGGCAGCTTCGGTCTTTGATGATGTTCTGTCAATTATCGTTCTTGCCATTGTACTTGGCATTATTTCCGTTGTTACGGGAGCTGCCCAGTCGGCTGCAAACCTCGCGCCGCAGATTCTGCTTATCGCAGGAAAGGTTTTCGGTATTTGGCTTGGCTTTGTTTTTCTGGGACTTTTGCTTTCCAAAAAAATCGCCGCTTTTCTAAAAATGTTTAAAAATACGATTGTGTTTTCTGTTTTGGCGCTCGGAATTGCGATGATACTTGCCGGGATTTTCGAGAAACACGGACTTGCGATGATTATCGGTGCATATATTGCCGGGCTTTCCCTTTCAAAAACTGACATTGCCCCTGTAATCCATGAACGCATCAAGGGTATTTACGAATTTTTTGTACCGGTATTTTTCGCCGTTATGGGAATGATGGTTAATATCCGTCATATAGCCGATCCCGGGGTGCTCGCGTTCGGCGCGGTATTTACAGGAGCCGCCATTTTCGCAAAACTCATTGGATGCGGCAGCCCCGCGCTGCTTTTTGGCTTCAATTTGAAGGGAGCTTTGCGCATCGGTCTGGGAATGGCGCCGCGCGGAGAAATGACTTTAATAATAGCCGGTATCGGAATTATTATTGGCGTTCTTGATCAGCAGACTTTCGCGGTTCTTGTGCTTCTGATACTTCTCACGACTCTGGTTGTTCCTCCGTTTTTGAATTTAATGCTGAAGCTTTCAGGAAGCGGTACGCGCAAACCTGTTAAAAATGAAGACATAGAATCGATGACATGGGATTTTCAATCCAGCGTAGTCGCGGACCTTGTGGTAAATAAAATATTCGCCGACCTTCGCGACGAAGGTTTTTATGTGCAGGTTATGAATTTTGACAAGGGTTTTTGCCAGGCAAGAAAGGATGATATTTCCATCAATATCCGGGAGAATGAAGATGCCGTCACCATTGAAACCGGCAAAACCGATATGCCGTTTGTAAAAACCGTTGTTTATGAAGTCATTGTAGAGCTGTACGAAACGATTCAAAAATTAAAAGATTCATCTGATCCGCAAAAATTGAAAAAGGATTTGATTGATGCTGACGGCAGAACCAGCGTAAATCTTCTTTCGTGTATACACCCCGATTGCATCCTGATTAACATGAAAGGCGAAACAAAAGAGGAAATCATTACAGAGCTTGTGGATATGCTTGATGCTCAGGGAAAAATTATGTACCGCGACATGGTTCTCCTTGATGTGATTGAGAGAGAAAATACAATGAGTACCGGGATGTCGCACGGTATCGCCATGCCTCACGCGAAAACGGACGGCGTTGAAGAATTTGCGGTCGCTGTCGGCATTAAAAAAGAGGGAATGGAGTTCGGCGCCATTGACGGAGAGAAATCGCGCCTTTTTATTCTGGCTGTTTCGCCTAAAAAAATGACAGGTCCCCACATTCAGTTTCTCGCCGCGATCAGCGCGCTGTTAAGGGAAAGCGTCCTCCGCGAAGAGATAATAAACGCCGAAACTCCGCAAGCGGCAGCGGAACTTTTACACAGCAGGAACAAAAAGAGCGGTTAAAATTTCAGGTTTTCCCCCTTAATTATATTACTGTTTCTGTGGTAGTATAAGCTATGGAAATAATGGAGATTACGGAAAACAAAGAACAATACATGGATTTGTTGATGCTTGCCGAACCGCAGGGAACCGTGATTGAAAAATACCTGAACAGAGGCGCTTTATTTGCCCTATATGATGATTACGATCTGAAAACCGCGGCTGTCATTGCAAAAGAGGATAACGATACATACGAAATAAAAAACCTTGCCACTCTGGAGATATATCAGGGTAAAGGATACGGAGGCGGTATGGTAAAACATATAATCCAGTATTATAAAAATAAATGTAAATATTTATTAGTTAACACCGGAGATAATGAGGATTTATTGCTTTTTTATGAAAAACTCGGTTTTACCTACTCGCATGCTGTAGGGGAAATGGTTTATTTCAAATATTGTTACTAAAATATGCTATGAACTGACCACTGTACAGTTACGGCCGCTGTTTTTTGCGGCGTAAAGCGCTTTATCCGCCAAATTGTACAAATCATTTATTTCATGGGGAATATCGCATTTCGCTACATGTATTCCGATGCTTACTGTAATATACGGCGCCGCATTGGATTTTTCATGCGGTATTTTCAAGTCACTTATTATCTGGTTTACGCGCATACCGACATTTTCCGCATCTGATGATAATTCAGCATGCCACAACAAGGCAAATTCCTCTCCGCCGATCCTTGCAGTATATATACCGTCTTTATGTAAATTTTTAAGCGCCTTTCCAATCATTCGCAGACATTCATCTCCCTGAGGATGCCCGTAATGGTCATTATAATTTTTGAACCAGTCAATGTCCATAATGGCGACGCACAAGAAATTATCTGATTGGCGGTGATTTGTCAGAAATCTTTGGAATGTAGTCATGTAATCCCTGCGGTTTTTTAACTGCGTTAATTCATCAATTGTGTTTTCATCCTTTAATTTCTTTGTATTTGATATTGTCGTCATTCTGCTCATAATAATCTGCCAGCCGAAAATTAAACCCATAAAACCGGCAAAAAAAGCGTTTTGAATATCATAATTCCAGACAGAAGGTATTTTTACATTGATAATAGCTGTTATATAAACCGCCAGCGTTGCAAGCGTCAGGGAAAGATACAATGCAGGAGAGATATTAAAGAGGAATAATACGCATATAAAAATTCCTATAAATGAACCGGCAATTTTTTCAGGTTCCGCCCATACGGCTAAATACAATCCAAAAAACATTACATTTACGTAATAAAGGAGGATTAATATATATATGAATTTAGAGCTTATTTTTTTTCTGTTTTTATAACGGCTGTTTTCACGGTTTGCAATAAAATAAAAAAGCAGGGCGACAACAGCCGTTCCAAGATAAAAACCGGATTTTATGAAGTTTTTCTCTGTAATGACCGGAAATACGGAAAAGAGGATCGCCAAAATAAAGAATACCAAATTTGCCCATCGCAGGGCGCTGATATTATTTAAAAACGCCGCTTCCATACATACTTTATAATCATCCCGTCCAAGCCGATAATAACGCCAACCATTTAAAAACGCAGACATTTCGCCTTCTCCTTCTTCTGTAGGAAATACTGCAGAACCTTTAAAACAATGTTAATATATTAACATAATAATCCTGTTTATGTAATAACATCAGGTCGGTTATGGGAGAGAATAGGGCGCGCTATGGACATAAAAAAGCGGTTTTGCTATACTGAAAGGGCTTATGAAACAACAAATCAGCATTACTGCGTTTTTGCTTTTGATATGCTTTATTTCCGTTTCCTTTTTCCCGGTTTTTTCCCTTATAATCCACACTGATCACGATTGCATAAGCGCAATTGATATGGAATGTCATGTTTGTGTAATAATTCATAACGCTGTAAATTTATTAAAACATATAAGCAGAGTTGTTGCTTATGTATTTTTCACCTGCGCCGCTCTGTTAACTTATTCTGTTCTTTCAAGGCTTAATGAAGTCAAAATATTTCCCGCCGCTCTTTTGGATTACAAGATAAAATTGAATACCTGAGATTCCGAAACTTTCCGCACAGGGGAATGCCGTGCCGCTTGTTTGGAGCAGTCTTTCTGCTTCCGGTTTTATATTTCCCTGCATTTTTACATTCAAATTAAAAGGAGAGTTTATTTATGAAACGAATTATTTTTGTTTTTTTTATATCCATAACGCTGTTTCCCTGTTGTTTCAAGGATCAGCATGAACAGGGTGAAAAGATCAGCATCGTCGCTACGATTTTTCCTCATTATGACTGGGTTCGTCAAATTATCGGCGAAGAGAACATGGACAGATTCAGATTGACTCTGCTGCTTGACAGCGGCATTGACATGCATAGTTTTAATCCGTCGGTATCAGACATGGTAAAAATTAAAACATGCGACGTGTTTATTTATGTCGGCGGACACTCGGATGACTGGGTAAGTGATGCGCTGAGAGACGCGAATCCGGATATGGTAAAGATGAATCTTCTTGATATACTGGGAAACAGTTTATTGATATTCGATGAAGAGCATGTCTGCGATGAGGACTGCGAAGAAGATAATGACCCGCATCATCATGCGGATGAACATCATGACGGTGAACATGAGGCGGATGAACATATATGGGTTTCTCTGAAACGCGCAGAGATTATTTGCGCCGCGATTGCCGGCATGTTATCTGAAATAGACCCTGAAAGATCGCAGTCGTATAAAAATAATCTTGAAGCTTATGTTAAAAAATTATCAGCTTTGGAAGCCGGATACCAGGCGGCTGCGGACGCTTCCAATTTTACGACACTGGTATTTGCCGACAGATTTCCTTTCCGTTATCTGACAGAGGATTACGGATTGAAATATTACGCTGCGTTTCACAGCTGCTACGCAGAGACAGAAGCCAGTTTTGAAACAATTGTTTCCCTTGCAAACAATGTAAACCTGCTTGGCCTGAAGGCGGTTATGGTAACTGAAAGTTCCGATCAGTCAATCGCAAGAACAGTTATCAGCAATACTGCAAACAAAAACCAGCAAATACTCGTTCTTGATTCGATACAGTCAGTAACTTCAGTTGGCGTAAAAAACGGCGCGTCTTATCTTTCCATTATGGAAAGTAATCTGGCTGTTCTGAAAGAAGCATTGAGGTAGAGGAGGAAGCTATATGCCGCAGCTGGAATGTAAAAATTTATCTCTTGGGTATGACGGCAAAACAGTGGTTTCGGAGCTTTCCTTTACCGTTAATTCCGGGGATTATTTATGCATTGTCGGAGAAAACGGCTCCGGTAAAAGTACGTTAATGAAAACTTTATTGGGATTAAAAGCGCCGGTGTCAGGGCAAATTTTAACAGGAGAAGATTTAAAGTCCAATGAAATAGGCTATTTGCCGCAGCAAACCGCAGTTCAAAAAGATTTTCCTGCTTCTGTGAGAGAGGTTGTCCGTTCAGGCTGCCTGAACCGGCGCGGTCTTCGTCCGTTTTATAACAGGGCGGAAAAGGAAATGGCTGATGATAACATGGAAAAGCTCGGTATTTTTTCTATCGCAAAACACTGTTACCGCGAATTGTCAGGCGGTCAGCAGCAGAGAACGCTGTTGGCGCGGGCGTTATGCGCAGCGCATAAAATTCTACTCTTGGACGAACCTGCATCAGGGCTTGACCCAAGAGCGGCGGCGGACATGTATGAGTTAATATCGAAATTGAATAACAGCGGCACAACCATTATTATGATTTCGCATGATATAGCTTCATCTGTAAAATACGCTTCCCATATTCTGCATATTGGCGATCAAACTGCGCTGTTTTTCGGAATGAAAACAGATTACGTGGAAAGCAATGCAGGACGTATATATGCAAATTTTGGAGGTGAAAAAGCATGACAGAAATTATTAATACGCTTGCTTTATATTTTCAATTTTCATTTGTCCGGTACGCCGTAATCGTCGGCATACTTATCGCTCTTTGCTCTTCCCTTTTGGGTGTGACGCTGGTTTTAAAGCGGTTCTCTTTTATTGGTCAGGGGCTGTCAAATGTCGCGTTTGGAACCATCGCGGTCGCCGCGGCGGTAAATCTGACCAATAATTTTTTACTGGTTCTGCCGGTAACGGTAATAAGTTCTGTCCTTCTTTTACGGACGGGAAAGAGCGCAAAAATCAACGGCGACGCGGCAATCGCCATGATTTCTGTCGGCGCTTTGGGTTTGGGTTATCTGCTTCTGAACATCTTCCCGAATTCGTCAAATCTTTCCGGTGATATTTGCTCTACATTGTTCGGTTCAACGTCAATATTAACATTGACCATGACAGAAGTAAAACTTTGCATCGGTTTATCGGCGCTTGTGATTGCCGTATTTCTGCTGTTTTACCATAAAATATTTTCGGTTACGTTTGACGAGGACTTTGCGGCGGCAACCGGCGTTAAAGCAAAAACGTATAATCTTGTTCTTGCCTTAATAATCGCTGTTATAATTGTGCTGGCAATAAATTTGGCGGGTACGCTTCTTATTTCCGCGCTGATAATATTTCCCGCGTTATCTGCCATGAGGGTATTCAAGAGCTTCCTGTCTGTGACTGTATGCTCTGTGATTGTCTCCGTGGTTTGCGCTGCTCTTGGAATCATAATTTCAATTCTGGCAGGAACGCCGGTAGGCTCTACAATAGTTGCGGCGCAGATAGCAGGTTTTGTAATATTCTGGATAACTGGATTAATAATACGGAGGTAATTTTATGAAAAAATATTTGTTCGCGGTAATTCTCGCATGTATGTTTTTGTCAGGATGTACGAAAGAAGACAGAAACGGCATTCCCGGTAAACAGGCTTTAATCATCGACATAGAATTAACGGCATTCAGCGCTACAATGGCTCATTCCATGCTGGTTGATATGCTGACAAATCCTGAGAATTATTTGGGAAAAACAGTAAAAACCCGCGGGGAACATACAGTTTTATATTACACTCCTGAGCGGCCTTATAATTTTATAATTGTTGACGGTCCTCCCGATTGTTGTCCTCAGGCACTGATGTTCATGCTGAAAGGAGAACGTGTTTATCCCCAGGAAGGAAAAAGAATCGAAATTACCGGCGTGTTCAGCCGTTATGACGGGTTTGAGCTCCCCTATTATTACCTTGCGGTTAACGATATAATTATCCTTGATTGAATTAAACGCTTCAAAGCGGCTGATGAAAATAATATTGTATGGATAAAAGGGAATATATAAAAAAGCTTAAACAGCTTATTAAAAAATATCATCCGGATTTGTGCAGCAATGGCTATTTAGAATCAATGTATAATGAAATTACCAGAATATTGGTAAATAAATTGAATAAAATCAGGGAAGATAATGATTTTGAAATAAATAAAATTACTGAAAAAGATTACTTGTACTATAAATCAGGTATAAAATATTATAAAAACATCCACCCAAATAAATTTTATAAAAGAAATGAGGATTCAACATTTAAAACAAAGACATATAAAGAGTTAGTTTCTGCATTAAATAAAATATATCTGTCATTTAACATATCGGAATATTATTTTTATAAAATAATCAATGAATATCCAAAATCGCCTTATTTTCAGGATTCAAGCGAAAAAATAAAATTATTAAAAAAACTGTATAAAAGCTATGAAAATATAATACTGGAAGAAAATAAAACAATAAACAGCGAGAAATACATGATGGAGATGGGATTGAAAATGTTATGATAACTATAGGACGGTCTCATGATTTTTGACAGAAATTTGAACCGGCTTCTAATTGGGCTCTTCTTTTAAATTCCAGGCATAAGGGGACTGTTTAATCCGTAACCGGTTGTTTTTATACGTGCTTTCGGCTATCCTGAAATTTGGCTATGACAAATAATTCCGCCAGAGCGCTGATTGTTCAAAGCGACAGGACTTTGCTTCTTGATGTTCACTGCGAATCTGCGCAGGAGGCAAGACAGGCAATCATGCCGTTTGCGGAACTTGAAAAATCGCCGGAGCATATTCATACATACAGGATAACCCCGCTTTCCCTGTGGAACGCGGCGAGCGCGGGATTATCGCCGCAGGATGTCGTCAGTACTCTGGAAAAATTCAGCCGCTACGAAATACCTTCAGGGATTACAGAGGGTTTCGCTCTTCTCATGTCCCGCTTTGGAAAAATCCGCATGACAGAAGGCATGTCCTGGCAGACAGGCGATATTTTTTTAATAATAAACGATGAAGCAATCCGCCTGGAAATCGCCCAGATTAAAGCGCTGGAAAAATATCTTGAAAAAACCGAAGGCGGTTTTTCCCTTTCGCTGATTAACAGGGGTACTGTTAAAAGAGAGCTTATTCGCGCAGGCTGGCCTGTGCAGGATGAAGCGCCGCTGTCGAAAGGCGAATATTTGCAGATAACGCTGCGCGATCGCTGCCTTTCCGGGAGAACTTTTACGCCAAGGGATTATCAGATGACAGCGGCGCAGTCTGTGCTTGGATCGGGCGGTCCGGGTTCCGGTTACGGAGTTGTTGTTCTTCCGTGCGGATCAGGGAAAACCATTGTCGGCATGCTGATTATGTCGATGCTTAAAACCAACACCTTGATATTGACAACTAATGTTGTTGCCGTGCGCCAGTGGATTGAAGAGCTGCTTGATAAAACCGGGCTGACGGGAGAACAGATCGGCGAATACTCAGGAGACAGCAAAACGGTTTCTCCTGTAACTGTCGCCACATATCAGATAATAACATGGAGACCGGAAAAAAAAGGAGATTTTCCGCACTTCCGCCTTTTCCGGGAAAGGCAGTGGGGGCTTGTAATTTACGACGAAGTTCATCTGCTTCCCGCGCCGGTGTTTCGCGTAACGGCTGAGCTTCAGTCAGTAAGGCGGCTGGGGCTTACGGCAACTCTTGTGCGTGAAGACGGAGAGGAAGACGCGGTGTTCAGTCTTGTCGGTCCAAAACGTTATGATGTGCCGTGGAAAGATCTTGAAAGCAAGGGGTGGATCGCCGAAGCTTTCTGTACGGAAATACGCCTTGATCTTCCTGATAATCTCAAAATTAAATATGCAGTTTCCGCGCCGAGGGAAAAATACCGCATAGCCAGCGAAAATCCGCTGAAAGAAAATATTGTGCTTCAGTTAATGGAAAATCACCGTGAGGATTATATTCTGGTAATCGGACAGTATCTGACGCAGTTGAATTCGCTTGCAAAACTTTTAAACGCGCCGATCGTTACGGGAAAGACGCCGAATTCCGAAAGACAGAGCATCTACGGCGCTTTTAAAAAAGGGGAAGTGCGCGTAATTGTCGTTTCCAAGGTCGCCAACTTCGCGCTTGATCTTCCCGACGCGAGCATGGCGATCCAGGTATCAGGCTCATTTGGCTCACGGCAGGAGGAAGCGCAGAGGCTCGGTCGCATTTTAAGGCCGAAGGAAGGACGCAACGCCCTGTTTTTCTCCCTTGTCTCACAATATACAGTTGAGGAAACATTTGCGGCTAACAGGCAGAAATTTTTAATCGAACAGGGATATAAATATTCAATACAGCGGTGGTCGGATCAGCATGAATGACAGTATTTTCCGTTCCGTTGAATTCTGGAAATCCGCTCTTTTAACGATGCCGGACAATTCGTTTTTTGAATTACTGAGAAACGTTTTCGGTAAAATAAAAACGCCCTTTAATAAACAGCAGCTTTTAAAGGATTTGGAAATATTTTTGCTGCGTGAAGACATACAGAAAACAATCGCGGCGTATATTGATGAAAACGATTCCAAAATTATTGCCGCTGTTTCGCTTTTCGGCGAAGCTGCGCCGGGCGATCTTGAGGATTTTTTTTCCGGCGAATTCAGTTCAGGACAGCTTCAGGACATTATCGTAAATCTAGAAGAGCGCTTTATCCTGTACCGTTTCAGCGAAGAAAATGCCAGCCGCATCGCTCTTAATCCTGTTCTTGAAAAGGCGCTTTCTCCTGTTGCGGGGAATATCTCTGTGCTGCTCAAATCACCGCTGTTCGCAACTGCCGGCTGTGAAAACGCTTCTCCCGCGCTGAATGATCGCATATTGGCGGCTCTTTTGTCCTTTGTATTGAAGTGGGAATCGTTTTTCAGGGCTGAGGGCGTTATTCGCAAACAGGTTATTGAAGCGGGAAAAACCTGTTTCCCTGGTTTTGAATTGGAACGTGTTATCGGATGTCTTCAGATACTGGGTCTTTTTTACGCTGATGCTGACAGGCTTCTGCCTGATAAAAAACGCTTTGACGATTTTTGCCAAATTTCCGAGAGAGAGAGAATGGAGTACTGCGCCGCGGCGCTTCTTGCGTATGACGAAGTAAAAATCCAGACAGAAATTCTGCCGCCTCTTTTCCGTACAAGAATAAGGGATAGCGTTAATTTTATCCGCGGTTTTCTTGGTTCCCTTGATGTGAAATTTCTTTATACAGAAAAAATACTGAACCGGCTGAAAAATATTCACACAGCTAAAACGGGAATAAAACAGGGTGATAAATTTCTTGACGCTTTGGAAAAAACAGGGCTTATTACCGGAAAGCCGGACGGAGAACGGTTGTTTCAGCTTTATTCTGATACCGCCGCAGTTAAAAGCGAAAGTCCAGTTATCGCTGTTGATTCGGGATTTTCAATTCTTGTTTATCCTGAAATTAATTTTATTGACGCAATCGCAATTGCCGGTTTTCTTAACATCAGGGAGGCGGGAGCGGTTGTTTGTTTTGAATTGGATAAAAATTCCGCTGTCCGCGCTTTTGACAAAGGCATAAACGCTGATGAGATTACAAAGATTCTCCTTCGGCTTTCAGGCGGAAGAGCGGATGATGCTCTGCTCTGGAATTTAAAAGACTGGGAAAAACGCCACAGGGAGGTCTCACTTAAAAAAGGAATAGTCCTCTCCCTTTCGCAGGATAAGCTCTATCTTTCAGAAACTCAGCCTCTTGCCGCGATGATCAGCGAAACTCTCGCCCCAGGCGTTTTTCTGTTAGGTGAAAACATGATGGAAGAAGCGTCCGCCGCTCTTCATAACGCGGGAATTGACATTATCGCATGTCATGTAAATAAAAAGAACCAGACAGGAGCGCTTTCCTTAAATACCTGTTTTCCGCCGCCTTCAGCGGTATCATCAATACTGGAAATTTCTGAAACCGGAAAAGAAAACGAAAGTATTCGCGATAACCTTATATCGGAGTTTCAGGAATTCCTGAGCAGGTTGCCGCTGGGGAAACCGGAAAAAGACGAGCTTTCCGCGCGAATCGACAGGCGATTGGTTCTCTGCAAAGACCAGTTAAGGGAAGCCGACATTCGTTACGAGAAACTTGAAGCGCGGCACATGGATTATACCGGAAAACAGATCATCGCAAAACAAGCGATTGCCCAGCGATCTCCCGTTGAAATAATCAGACAGGGGAAAGAAAAAAAAATCTTCGGCGTTCCCGACGCTCTGGTAAAGGAAAACGGAGATTTAATTCTTGTAATTGACTGCGGCGATGATGTTACGCGGATACCGCTTGCAAAAATCAGCCTTTTGCGGCGTATTAAAAAATCAATTTTTGAAAAATGAGAATCTTCCGAATTTGTGAAGTTTCCCGTTTGAGGATTTGTCCGCTTCGTCGATTTTTTTAAGTATAAATGAAGCAAAAGCCGCTTCGTTTCCTGACCCGGAAAAACCCGTCGTTGTATACGGTTCGCTTGCGGCGGCGGCAAGCAAGTTTTTTGTCAGAGCGCGGAATGACGCCAGTGCGGAAGAGCCAAGTATATCAGAGGAGCCTTTTTTAATGCGCGCATTATTGCCGGGATAAACAAGGGCAAGCAATCCTTGTTTACGGTTCTTGAAAATCGCCGTAAGTTCTTTTATCAAAAAAAACCATCCCTTTATATGATCGTTAACCATTATTTCAACATCAGACAATGGAAGATCGGAAGCGCCGCAAATTATGACGGGAGGCGAGCAAATCAATATCGCTTCATCTATCGTTTCAAGTCTGTTTTCTGCGGCAAGCACCAAAGTGCGGGCGGAAATCGGACTTGATGGATTCCAGTCCAGAGGCAGCCGTTTCTCTTTTGCAGGCACAGGACTTGCCGTAATCCCCGAAAATCTATTGGGTATAAAGGCGGCTGTATATTGTTCTACGCGGCTGGTTACTTCCGCTTCAACTGCGCGGGTGAGTGAAGAGTCATTTCCGGCGATTAATATTCCCCTCGTCATCAGTACAGTTTACAGATACTACGCTCATATGGCAATATCAAAATTATACAATAAGCAAAATAAACTGAGGTAAGAGTGAATGTAGTCAGAATAGCCATGATTGGCGATATAGTGGGAACCCCCGGTCTGCAGGCGCTTGAGACCCAGTTACCCGCCCTAATAAGGGAAAACAAAATAAATTTTGTTACTGTAAACGGCGAAAACGCCGCCGAAGGGTTCGGCATGACGGAAACGGAATACAGGCTCATTACCGCCGCCGGCGCGGATGCCGTTACTTCAGGAAATCATATATGGGAAAAACGCGGTTTCTGGCCTATTCTTGAAAACGAAAAAAACATGCTGCGTCCCGAAAATTATCCTGTTAATGCCGGCAGCGTCTCTCCCGGCTCGGGTTTTTTCAGCATGGAAAAAAACGGAGTTTTTTGGTTTGTAATCAATCTTCAGGGGCGGGACCTTATGAGCAATATTGACTGTCCTTTTCACTGTTTCGACGTCTGCTTTGATCAGATTCAAAAACATTCCAAAACCCCGCATGTGATCATTGTCGATTTTCACGCAGAGTCAACCCGCGAAAAAGAAAGTTTTGCCTATTACGCGGACGGGCGCGCTTCAGTGATTGCCGGCACCCACACGCATGTGCAGACAGCCGATGAGCGGATAATGCCGAAAGGCAGCGCGTATATTACCGATCTTGGGATGACCGGAATAACAGACAGCGTTATCGGAATGGATCAGAAAATCTGCCATGAAAGATTTTTCAGGCAAATTCAATTTCAGATGAAACCCGCGTCCTCACCCGGCAGGCAGGGTGTCACGCACGGCATTATCGCCGAAATTGACGCTGATACAGGTAAAGCTGTTTCTGTCAGACGTATTTAAAAAGACTGGCGGTTTATCGGACTTCCAATCCAGATGCCTTCCCCAAGATAATCATATCTGTTGCCCTCGATCAAAATTTGAACATCTTCAACATTGGAAAATTCTGTTACGGTCCAGACAATCTGGCGAAGCTGAGCGACATAACCTTCAACTCCGAATGTATTAAAAAGGAAATCTTCGCTGAAACTGATGTAGGCGGTGCTGCCTCTTACAGCGGCGGAAAGGATGCGTGTATTTTTCGGGATTAGATTTATTATGCCTCGGTTTATTTCATCTCCCGAGGGACCGGCAAGCATGACATTCAGTACGTCTACCATTGGAGAATTTGAAACCTGAATTTTTCGAATAACCCTTGATTGCAGAATCTGCCCGTCTTTGTCAATTTGCGCGTAATAAACATTTCTGTCTCTTGTCTGGACAGGTGCGGCTGTATCCGTTTGTGAAGGCTGACGGGTCTCAGTTCCTGTCTGCGCAGGCTGCGATTCTGCCGCCGGTCTTGTTCCGGTTTCTGTCTGTGAAGGTTCAATAATCACAACTTCGGACTGCGGTTCGGGCGGCATTTCTTCTTCATGCGATTTTTCACTGCCGGCAGGATCTGTCAGGCGTGTTTTTAAAATATTGAAATTTCTTTTGATTGTTTCTGCATTCAGCATAAAAACACTTATGATGACAATTACAAATATCAGCCAGAATATTATTATCGCCTGAGACCCCTGGGAAATTGATCCGCTTGAATTTTTTTTGTTTGTTCTGTAATTCGCCACGGTTTAACTCATTTCTTTTGATTATCGGGTAATTTCAGCGTTTCATTAACGATTGAGTTTTTCCCGGTTTTAATATACTTTACCTGTATGCGAAACAGATTAACCGATGAACTGGCTGTCTGCGGCATGAACGCGGCTTTGGCAGCTGGGCAGTATCATCCGCAGAAAATTAACCGGCTCTTTTTGCGCGAAGACAGGTTCAAATCGTTTACCGGTATCTGCAAACAGCTTGCCGAGCGCAAACGTCCGTATAAAATTTGCGAAGACGCTGAACTGGAACGTATCTGTAAAAGCGTCCATCATCAGGGCGTTGTTGTCATGATCGAAGAGCCAGTGATCGAACCGATGAGCGCTGACGATCTCGATCTGTGGGCGAGCGGTGGAAAAAGGGGAGTTGTTCTTCACTCGGTGGGCAATGATCACAATCTCGGCGCGATAGCAAGAGCCGCTGCTTTTTTTGACATAAGTTTTATTATTTTAAATGAAAAAGACACCGCGCTTGCTGATGAAAAAGGCGGCGATGTTCGCCTGACAACAAGCGCTTACCGTGTTGCCGAAGGCGGACTCGAGCATTTAACGATCCGCAAAGTAGCCAACACAGCCGCTTTCCTGAAAGACGCGTCAAAGCGGCTTGTTGTAATAGGAACTGACACAAGGGCGAGGATGCGCATCGGTGATTTAAGCGGCATTATAAAAACACCCGGCTGCGGCATTGCGCTTGTTTTCGGCAACGAAGAGGCGGGGCTTCCAAAAAACGTGAAGGATCAATGCTCCTACATTCTGCGAATTCCGGGAACGGGAAACGTCGAAAGCCTTAATGTATCACAGGCAGCCGCTCTTTTTTTTCACGCGATCTTCGAGCTTTAAAACATCACATGCCAAATCTGTTTACCATCATCGCAGGCTGATTGATGGCATCTAACGTATCGCGCCACATGCTTCCTTCCGGATCAATCTTATTGCGGTGGGTAATTACAGTCTTGATCGGCAGATGAACGAACTCGTTGTTTACAAGACCGATGATCAATTTTGTTTTTCCCGCCATCGCGGCATGAACCGCAGCGTTCCCAAGCCTTTCGCAGTAAATTGAATCGTCGGGATCGGACGGCGCCGAGCGTATCGCGTAACTTGGATCGATATATTTAAGGTTGATCTCAATTTTTCTTTCTTCAAAGTACTTGATGATTCTGCTTCGGATGTAAACGCCGACATCCGCCATTTTTATGTTTCCGCCCGCGTCTGTTTTCTTTTCCTTTAAAAGTTGATCCTGCATCGCCCCTTCCGCTACGATAATTACCGCGTGATGCCTTCTTTCCAGTCTCTGTTCAAGATGGCGGAGGAAACCGTTCCCTCCTTCAAGATTGAAAGGCACTTCCGGAATCAATACAAAGTTTACCTCATGGCTCGCAAGGGCGGTGTGCGCTGCGATGAACCCCGAATCTCTTCCCATAAGCTTTACAAGCCCGATGCCGTTAATCGCCGAATCAGCTTCCACATGCGCCGCCTTGACTACTTCAACGGCTTTTGCTACCGCTGTGTTAAAACCGAAAGAACGGTCGATTATCGCAAAATCATTGTCAACAGTTTTAGGAATTCCGCATAATGCGATTTTCAGCTTTCTTTTATCAACTTCTTCGGCTATATCCATTGTTCCGCGCTGGGTGCCGTCTCCGCCGATTACAAACAGCATATTTAAATTGAGCCTTTCAAGAGTATCAACAATTTCGACAACCTGCCTGCCGCCGCCGCGTGCGCTTCCCAGGAATGTTCCGCCCAGTTTATGAATGTCATCAACGACAGTCGGATCGAGCTGCCTTACGCTGTATCCGTGTTCCGGCAGAAAACCAAGATAACCGTAACGAATACCGGAGATTCTCTTTACCCCGTAACGGTACCAAAGACAGCGTACAATTGAGCGGATTACATCATTAAGTCCCGGGCATAACCCGCCGCAGCTTACAATGCCGGCATGAACATGAGCCGGAGTAAAATAAATATGTTCCCTCGGTCCCGCGCACTCCAGCATCTGGGTTTTTTTTACAGGATGCTGAGGTCCTGGTATGATATTTTTGTCCAGACGGATAAACTGTTCATCAGTGACATAATTCGCCATTCCGTCCCCGTGCGATTTCGACATTTCTATCGGTGATTTGACAGCGGCTTTTCCAAGTTCTTCTATTGTAAAATTAAGTTGATCTTCCACGGCGGTCTCCTTATTTACTAATTATAAACCATTTTTCAGGCATAAAACAATATTTATTGCAGATAAAGATTGTTCCGGCTGTAAAGTTTCGGAAAAAAGCTATGTTTACCTAATTTCCACTATCTGATATACTTATGTTTGGAGGTTAAAATGAAATTTACTCCGCCTAAAATCGGGAGGTTCTCTTCCTCTTCTGTCGGCATGGTTATTGCGGGAATATTAGTCCTGATTCTGTTGGGTACCAGTGTTTTTATAGTTGATCAGACCGAAGAAGCGGTTATTACGCGTTTTGGCAGGTATATAGGTACAAAGGGTCCCGGTCTTCAGTTTAAGCTGCCTTTTGGTATTGACCGTAACTATACGGTAAATGTAAGGACAGTGCAAACCCAGGAGTTTGGTTTCCGTACGATGAGGGGCGGCAACGCGCCGCCTTATTCCAGCCAGACAATGGAATCGGTAATGCTTACAGGAGACCTCAATATTGTTGATGTTGAATGGATTATCCAGTACAGGGTTGTTGATCCAAAGGCATGGACTTTTAACGTAAACGAAAGAACGCCGACAATCCGCGATGTTTCGCGTTCAGCAATCAATATGCTTGTCGGGGACCGCGCGATTATGGACATCATGGGCGTTGAACGCAGCGCCATCGAAGACGCGGGTCTTGTTTACATGAATGAAATATTTCGCAGTTATGGTCTTGGGATTGATGTAATAGCGGTTAAACTTCAGAATGTTACGCCTCCGTCCGGCGTTCAGGAAGCTTTTGAAGATGTAAACAAGGCAATGCAGGATCTTGAGCGTCTTATTAATGAAGGTCAGCAGGCGTATAACGAAGAGATTCCCAAAGCAAGAGGTGAAGCTGAACGGACAATCCAGATCGCCCAGGGGTATGCGACAGAACGCGTTAACAAGGCTAACGGCGATGTCGCGCGCTTTAACTCGGTTTACGATGAATACCGCCTCGCTCCCGATGTAACAAGGCAGCGTTTGTACTATGAAATGATCGAAGATGTGTTCAAGGATGAAAAAGACATGGTGATCATCGACCGCAACCTTGACAGTTTCCTGCCTATAATGAACCTGGGGAGCAGATAATGAAAAAGTTTTTAACCACCATTATTGTAATAGTGATAATTTTTATCGGTATAGTAGTTGCGGGTCCTCTGTTTGTGATAAATGAAGGCGAGCAGGCGGTTATTGTGCAGCTTGGGCGCATTACCAGCGTTATTACCGATGCCGGTTTGAAAGTTAAAATCCCCTTTATTGACGAAGTGGTTCGTTATCCGAAAAAAATCATGGCATGGGACGGCGAAGCCCGCATTGTTCCAACCGCAGAAAGACAGTTTATCTTTGTGGACGTGGTGGCTCGCTGGCGCATTTCCGATCCAAAGAAATTTTACGAGTCCATTAATACGGTAGACGCCGCTTATTCAAAGTTAGCTGAAATTATTGACTCCGAAGTTCGTACCGTAGTTGCGGAAAACCCTCTGCGCGAATCAGTGAGGAATTCCAATATTATCATGGATCGCGCCTCGACAAGCGACACATTCGGTCTCGGCGAAAACATTGATGTGGAAATCATCAGCACTACAAATCAGTCAGCTTCGAGTCACGAACCTATTTCCCGCGGACGCCGTCAGCTTGCGGAAGAAATTCTTGCGCGTTCGCGCAGAATGGTTCCCGAATACGGCATTGAACTTATTGATATTGTAACGCGGCAGATCAGTTATTCGGCTGAACTTACGCCGAGCGTTTATGCGCGCATGATTAGAGAGCGTAATCAGATAGCCCAGGCTTTCCGTTCAGAAGGAGAAGGCCGTAAAGCCGAATGGCTGGGCAGGATGGATAACGACAGAAGATCGATTCTTTCCGCCGCTTATACTCAGGCGCAGACAATCATGGGGAACGCCGACGCTCAGGCGGCGGGCATTTACGCTTCCGCGTATTCAGGCGGAGACAGATCGAATTTTTACAGTTTCTGGAGAGCGATAGAATCATACCGGCAAACCATGCCTAAGTTCAATAAAACCCTTACTACCGACATGGAATATTTCCGGTATCTTTATAATACCAGGTAATATATGATCAATATTTTCTGCGTTCGAGGTTAACAATGCAGCAGCGAATTTTAATGTCTGATATGGATGGGAAACGGGCGTCCTGTTTTGATACTGGTCTTGATCCGCGTTCATTTGCAAGAACAAAAATGTCCCAAAGTTTAATTGAAATCGGGTATATTGTTCAGCCTGACGGAACGCACGAAGTGTGGAGAGCTTTAGGAGTAAATGAAGTAAACGGCGGAATGAGGGTTTGGGGGACTCCGTTTCCAGGCGAAAGGCTTGATCTTTTAATTGATAAACTGGATGAGTTTACGCTTCAAACGGGAGGTCTCGTTTCAGCGCAGCAGACAGCGTTACAGGCAGTCGCGTTCTGGATCAGGGCGAAAATGCTCATCGGAGACACGCCTTCCGCCATTAATCCCGGAGCTGCATTTGTTGTTTGCGAAGAGGGAAAGGAAAAGCCCAGGAGCAGCGTGTTTTTTACCCCGCCGAACCTGACTAACCGCTGTCTTCTTGTTGAAGGCAAGGGGATAGATCGTTTCAGCTGCCCTGATTTAACAGGCATGGATGCGGCGGCTTTCAGCGCCGGCGTTATGATTTATAGGATACTTGCAAATGATCATCCATATTCGTCTGATAAAACTATTTTTCAGGATATGAGAGACGGCGTTTTTCTGCCTCTCAGCCTTGCGGCTCCCTCCCTTGACAAAAGAATCGCTGATCTTGTTCAGGCGGCGCTTCTTTTACCCGTCGAAAAAAAGAGAAGCGCAATGAGCGCATCTGATATTATAAACAACTTATTAAAATTATTGATGACAGAAGACGGCATTGTTCCTGTTTCTTCGCTTTTTGTTGATTTGCCCGCCGGAAAAAATGAACAGATGGCAAAGGAAAAGAGCCGTTATTTATTCAGGCTGAGCAGCTCAATTAAAATTAAACGTTTTACAGCCCGCAATAAACATGCTATTATCGGCGTTACAAGCGGTCTTTTGTTCCTTATCTTTATACTTGTAAGCACAACGAATTCCATTAACCGCCGTGCGACTACTTTTGGAATGGATGCCGACACCGTAGTTATGGCTTATTATAACGCGTTCAGTTCTCTGGATCATATGTTTATGGAAGCCTGTATTCAGGGCGCTGATAAAAGCGACATTAATGTAGCGGTAAATTATTACGCGCTTTTAAAAACAAGGCAGGTTTACGATTCACGGGCTACACTTGTTCCGGCTGCGGTTTGGAAATCAACAGGAGGAGAACTTCCTTCTCCTAACGTTTTCGGCGTAACGGATCTTGAAATTGAACATCTTTCCGGCAGAGAAGAAGATAGAATGCTTATTTACAGAGCGGATTATTTGTTATGGTCTCCGGAGGAATACTCAATTACCCGAAGCGATGTGCTGACACTAAAGCGCGACAGGAGTAAAAACTGGCGAATAGTTGAAATAATCCGTACAGAAAGGTGACGGTCGCAAAATTGTCCGTAAAGTAACCGACTTTATAGACAGACGCTAGTTAAGGAGGATTTTTATGGCTTTTTGTGGAAATTGCGGAAGTAAGATGAGTCAGAATGATAAATTTTGTCCAAATTGCGGCAGCGTCGCCGGATCGGCAGGCGCACCGCAGAGCGAAAAAGGCACCGGAGGCGATCAGGGAAGCGCAGTAATCAGCCCGCACAAATCATCGCTTGGTTTGGACGCGAATATCGCTTCAGCTATAATCTTTGCGGCGGTAGGCATTTTATCGTGGATACCGTATCTTGGCTATGCGGCATGGATTGTACCGCTTGTATTTTTCTTCATGGAAAAGGAAAGCAAGTTTGTAAAATTTTCAAGCGTCACAGCTCTTGTTATCGGGATTATATCGGTTGCAATCTCCATTGTATTTGCGATTATCGCGCTTGCGCTGACTCCAAGAAGCCTTGAAAGCATTATTAACTTTGCCATGAGCGGACGCAGCGGCATATTGATATTTTTTAGTACGCTCGCAATTATTATCGCCATTGCGTTTACAGCGCTTTTTATATTTCTCGCTTTTATGGCTTACTCTTATAAACAGGTAAAACTGCCTATTGTCGGTCCCATTGCGGCGAAAGCGGCTGAAAAGCTGGACAATATTAAAAGCGGTTCCTGAAAAGGCGCCATGGACAGAACAGAAAACCATCTTAATTATAACCCCTGGCTGCGCGGGATTTACGATGAAGCGAAGAGTATTGCGGCGGTTAATCCTGGGATGGTTCTGGAAAGCGGATTGGGCGAACGTGATCTGAATTGTATAGCCAATACCATGCGATATGGCGACTACAAATATGGCAGTCCGATTGATCCGCCGGAGCCGATAAATCATGAGGCTGCCGCTGTCCCGGAAGCTTACTTTACCTTTTTGTTTCTTGTCGGAGGCTTTAATTGCCGCAGTGTGCAACTTTTTCGCCTGGGAAAGGAATACCTGTATAATGAATATGGCAGAAGCAGAGCTGTTGCCAATGTATCAGGACCGGGTGTCCGCGAAAAGGTAATAACAGGTCAAAGCCAGCAGTATCATGTAACATTTGAATTGTCTTATCCCATTCAGATTAATCTGGGCAGATGCGATCATGGGGAATATGTCTATGACCGCCGTTACGACAGCTATTCACTTGTCAGCAATGGTCAGGTCACGCAATTTAAAAACTGCGAAGAAATGTTAAACCACGCAATGTACCGTGCTCGGAAAAATACTGAAGAAAACTGGGCGCCTGCAAGCAGCGCAGCAGCATTACCAGTGTCTGGATAAAAAAGTAATTGAGCGGGGTTCTGCCTGTCCTGCGGGCATTTGCTGCCTTAAGAACAGTGATCAATGGAAAGAGAGGAATGAGAAATGAAGAACCTGATTAAATTGTTTGGTATTACAACATTTGCGGCGGTAATTGTTTTTTCACTGACATCTGCTGTCTGCGGAAGCAGGAGCAGCAATGACGGCAGCGACAGTACAAGCAGCGAAAGCGGCGGCGGCGCGGTAAACATGGGAAGCGTAAACACGGGCAATGGCGCTTTGGTCGGTAAATGGTATGGTACTCAGGAAGAAGCGAATAGAGTTGCTGAAGCAGTCGCAAAAGGTACGCCAATCTATGCACCTCTAGAGTCCTTAAGGTTAGGAATGGCTGGTCAATTGCCCGATGATGCGGTAATCGACACAGTTGCTTATGAGTTTACTTCTGACGGTAAGCTCCATGCAGGTAACTCATTATCAATTGCTACTTATACCGCAACTGCAGATACTGTCACGCTGGATGTATCCGGCAATACGGCTACAGCGGATTACCGCATTTCCGGAAACACATTGACGATTAATCAGCACCCGAACCAGGGTCCGGGCGGTTGGTCATCGGGAACTTTCTACAAGGCGAAATGAAAAAGGTGAATGTCACCTAAAGGAGATTTAATATGGCATTCTGTACCGAGTGCGGTTCAAACATCGCAGATGGAATACAGTTCTGTACCAACTGCGGTAAACCCATTAAAGCTGCCAAAACACGCGTACAAAAATCAATGCCTCCTGTTGAAGAAAAACAAACAACTGAGGCGCAGCCAAAACCTGCGCCTGTGCAAGCCGCACCTGTTGGTACGCCTGCGCAGATTACGCCCGTTAATGCAGCGGATCAGGGACCGCCGTCCGGAAGCCCTTATGCTGTTATGAGCATGGGTGATTTTATAATCGCATTCATTGTAATGAGCATTCCGGTTATTGGTTTAATAATCGGTCTTCTTTGGGCTTTCGGCGGCTGCAAAAACTTCAACAGACGCAATTACGCCCGCGCATTCCTGGTTTTTTTAATAATCGGAGTGGTTTTAGGTGGAATAATTTTCTTCAGTTCTGCGACGATGCTTAGCGGGCTCGGGCTCAGTTTATGAAGAAATTCGCTTTATTCACAGCAATAATTTTCACGCTTTTCTCTGCATCCTGCAGCGGTAAAAATAGCACGCCCAATGATAGCATGAGCGGCGGCGAAAGCGGAGAAATAACACTCAGCGAAAGCATAAGCGGCGGTAACAGCAAAAACCAGACAACTACGGAAAGTAACACGCCTGCATCTTCAGCGGCGCTTATCGGCTGGATGATGGACGGGACATACTATATCACTTACACCGCTGACATGACTTACGACGGACATGCAGTAACGTCAAAGGGCAGTATAGCCGCTGACAGTGATAAAATCGCCACAACCACCGAAATGAAGGTTGCCGGCCAACAGGTAAAATCCCGCGTTATAACGATTAACGGCATTACCCACATTATAGACGACACTTTCCAAGTAATTATGAAATCTCCCGTCAACCTCTCACCGGATAATAATGGAACGACGGATTTTTCAAAGATTAAATATGTCGGCAAGGGCACTGGAAAGGTTAAGGGAAAGACACTGCCTTATGAGGAATATGTTTCTGAAGGCGTTACTGTGAAATATTATTTGGACGGCGGCGAGGTATACGCGGTTGAAACCGGCGCAGAAGGCGCGAAAATATTTATGGTGATTGAGAGCTATTCCAAAACCATACCGCCGGGCAGCTTTGACTTGCCAAAGAATTATACCAATCTAAGTTTTTAATTCCGCAGGAGGAATTTTTTATGGCAATTTTGGATAAAATTAACGATTTCGCAAAAAATGTGGGAGGGATGACGGGGAATGTAATTGAAACATCAAAGTTGAACTCAAAAATCAGCGCCGAGCAAAACGAGATTAACTCGCTCCTGAAAAAGATTGGCGAATTCTATTACAACAAGTACGTTGAAAAAGGAAACGCCGATAAAGGCATAACCGAATTTTGCGAAAAGATAGACGGGCATAATAAGGCGATAGCCGGAGCAAAAGCGGAAATTGCGCGTGTAACCAAGGCTGCAGGCGGTTTGGTTTGTTCCGCTTGCGGCAGGCCAGGCGCGGCTGATAAAAAGTTTTGCGGTGAGTGCGGCGGAAAATTGGTTACAGCGGCGGCGCCTGCGGCGGCAGGCAGTCTGGTTTGTCCCGCTTGCGGCAAACCCAACGCGAATGACAGAAAATTTTGCGCCGAGTGCGGCGGTAAATTAAAAGGTGACTGACACCTGAAGGAGTAAATTATGTCAGATCAAAAAAACAAGGGATTGACAGCGAATCAGGTATTTTCAAAAACAATGCCTTTTTGCTGGGCAAAGCTGCTGCTGGGGCTCGCGACTGTGGTAATTTCTATCGTAATTTTAGCGCTGTTAATGGGTATAGCCTGGCTGTTTAAAAGCGAAGGCGTGGGCTTTGTCATGATTCTTATATGGCTCGGCATAACGGGAGCTGTAAATTTTTTTCTCAATCACTACATAGGTTATTTAATTAAAGCGGGGCATGTCGCGGTTATTACCGAAGCGGTAGTGACCGGAAGAGTACCGGACAATCAGGTAGAATACGGCAAACAAGTGGTGAAGGAGCGCTTCCTTACATCTAACATATTTTTTGTACTGGACAAACTGGTAGCCGGCGCGGTAAGGCAGCTTCAGAGAGGGTTTGAAAAAGTGGGAGGCGCGTTGGGCAGCATTGTCCCGGGCATGAACTATGTAGTGAACATCGGTAAAATGTTTATAAATATCGCGCTTGGGTACATAGACGAATGTTGTTTGGGATATACCTTCCTGAAGAAAGACCAGAGCGCGTTTAAAAGTGCTGCGGACGGCGTTGTGATTTACGCGGAGAACTGGAAGAAAATTTTAAAAGACGCGGCGAAAACTACGGCGGTGGTTGTTGGTCTTGTAGTGGCGGCTGCGCTTGTTTTATTCCTGTTTTTCGGGCTTATATTCCGTTTGTTCAGGCTGGACGGAGTTATGGGGAGTATTGCAGGGTTTGTGGCGTTCCTGTTTGCGTGTTTTATCGCATGGGTTGTTAAAAAAGCTTTTATAGACAGTTATATGATGATCAGAATGATGTTTTCCTATATGGAGGAAGCGCCTACCTATAAAATTTCCTTTGATTTATACGGTAAGCTGTGCGGACTGTCCGCGAAGTTTAAGGAACTGTTTGACAAAGGTCAAAGCGAAAGCGGCGCGGCAGAATCGGCGGGAACAGTACAGTCGAACGCAGCCGCGGGTAAAAGTAAAACAGTCTTTTGCGGCGAGTGCGGCGCGAAAAACGATAAAGGCACAAAATTCTGCGGCAGCTGCGGAAAACCTATCGGGTAAAAACACAAACCAGTTTTATCAGGGTGAAGCCGGTTTTTTACCCTGAATTAAACCAGCAATTGATCAAGAAACGGGACAGAGAACCTTCCGCCGGCAGGTCGGGAAGGTTCTCTTTTGTAAACCATGCCGCATCTTCTATTTCAACGCCGTCAGGTTTCAGCGTCCCCGACGAATAACGCACTTTAAAACCGATCATCAGTGAATTCGGGAAAGGCCATGGCTGCGATCCGGCATACCCGATATTTATAACATCAATATTTATTTCTTCCTTAATTTCGCGGATCACGGTTTCTTCCAGTGTTTCGCCTGCTTCGTTAAATCCGGAAATAAGGCTGTAAAGTCCTGCCTTGAATTTTATGTTATGCGCTAAAAGAATTCTGTTGTTATCATCTGTAATGAGAACGATAACAGCAGGGCATATTCTGGGGAATTCTTCTTTTCCGCATTTCGGACAGAGCCTCTGCACTCCGCCGCACACATCGGTATTTTTCGCGCCGCATCTTCCGCAGAAAACCGAATCCTGCCGCCATTGCGCGATATGACAGGCGCGTATTATCCCGTTTGTGCAATACCCTGAAGCCAAAACCTGCCGGACTGCGGCGCTTCTCCAGCCCTGCGGCAAAGCGGAAACAGACACTGCCTGCGCTGGAAGCGCCGCGTCAAGCTGCGGAATTTCAAAAAAATCAGGATTTTCAAAGTCTTTGGCAAGTTCAAACGGGACACCGCGGCATATTTCAGAATCAGGGAACCCTGCCGGGAGAAGCAGTTTATCGCCATGAAAGAAAAACACCCTTTTGCTCAACTTTATTTCCCTTTAAAATAATGTTATTATTAGTCTGATTTGGAGATTATCATGAATAATACCATTTACCTTGAGATGCTTCCAGTAAGCAGCATCGCGAAATACGCAAAAGGGCAATCTGCGGACGGGGTTCCCTTTTCCGGTTATCCGAGAGCCCATCCGTCGGAAAAAGATAAACTCATCCTTGTAAACGATCCGCTTGGACCTGATCCTGCCGTTCTTGAATTCAAACTCGATGATATTCTTTTTGTAGAAGAAATTCCTTCCGCTGTAACCGAAGCGGGAGAAGGCATCCCTATGGTTAAACTTTGGGTGAAACGCGGAGCCGCCGGCATGATTATCGAACCTTTTGAAGTGACCGATCCAGTACAATTTGCCGCCAGGGTCAGGTCGGTAAAAGAACGTGTTTCGCCGGACAGGTCTGCATCCGGCTGGCGCTCTTGAGTATCAGGCGCGCTCCGCTTTTTATTTCCGAAAAGAACGGAGAAGTTATCTGCAATTTATGTCCCGGCGGTTGCAATATTAAAAGCGGCTGTTTCGGCGCGTGCGGAGTCAGGGGAAACAAAAACGGCGCCGGGATAATTCCGTTTTACGGATTTATAACTGCGTTAGCTGACGATCCGGTCGAAAAAAAACCGCTTTATCATTTTAAACCGGGCTCTCGCATTTTATCGCTTGGTTTTGCCGGCTGTAATATGCGCTGTCCCTTCTGCCAAAACTGGCACATTTCCCAGAACACCGATATAAGCGGCAGATGGATGAAACCCGGCGAAATAATTTCCGCTGCGCTGAAATATAATACCCCGTCAATTGCTTACACGTACTCAGAACCGCTTGTTCACATTGAATATCTTCTTGACTGTATGGTGCTTGCGCGGCAGAACGGAATCGCAAATGTGCTTGTCACAAACGGCTGTATCAACAAAGACGCCGCGGCGAAAATACTCGCCCTTGCCGACGCGGCGAATGTTGATTTAAAATCATTCTCGCAGGAAACCTACAAAAAAATTCTCTGCGGCGATTTGAATACCGTTCAGGAATTTATCAAACTCGGACATGAAATGGGTGTTCGTCTTGAGATTACCACTCTGGTTGTACCCGGTTTAAATGATTCTTCCGATGAGATAAACGCCGCCTGCGGATTTATCGCTTCCGTGAACAGCGGTATTCCATGGCATTTAACAGCATACCATCCTGATTACCGCTGGAACGCGCCGCCGACGAACAGGAATTTTCTTTTAGACGCAGCCAAAGAAGCGCGCAAAGCGCTGAAGAACGTTCACACCGGAAATATTTGAACGGACATGATACTGAGAAAAATACTGTGTTTTATTTATTTTTTGCTTCCCGCTTTTTTATTGATTTCTTGCAAATCAATTTCATTAAAAACATACAACCTGAAAACATCTTCGCTTGCGGAAAAAAGCGGCATTACAGTTGTTTTAATTTCTGATCTGCACAGTACTGTTCACGGAAAAGATCAAAGCGTGTTAATTGGCATGATAAGGGAGCTTAAACCCGATATTATCGCGCTGACAGGCGATATTTATGATGATGTTTTTCCGGACGCCGGAACGCTGATGCTTCTCTCCGGTATTTCAAATTCCGCGCAGATTTTTTATGTTACGGGAAATCATGAATACATGAGAAAAAACATGGAAACCGCGCTAAATGAGCTTTTATCATTCGGCGTAACAATATTATCCGATGATTATGTGATAACGAAAATAAACGGGAATAAAATAATTCTGGCAGGCGTCGAGGATCCCTATATCGCAAAGAAAAAAAAAGGTTATGATCAAAATGAAATAATGAAAACCGCATTCAGGCAGCTTGATGATATTCCGTTATATAAAATTCTTTTGGCTCACAGGCCGGAAAATATTGAGGAATATAAAAAATATTCTTTTGATTTGGTTTTATCAGGACATACTCATGGAGGACAGGTCAGAATCCCCGGTATTCTGGACGGATTATACGCGCCTCATCAGGGGCTTTTCCCAAAATATTCAGGCGGTATTTATTCCCACGGTTCCCTGACGCATGTTATAAGCAGAGGGCTTTCGATTTATCCCTTTATCCCAAGGATTTTTAATCCGCCGGAACTGGTGGCAGTTAGAATTGAGGCTGATGATAAAAATTGATATTACACCACGCTCGTTATAAGCTTCCGTTCTTTTTCAAAACGCGCGGCGGCAAGTTCGATTAACCGGGTGATAAGGTCAGTGTAAGAGATACCGCTTGATTCCCACATTTTCGGGTACATGCTTATCTTTGTAAAACCAGGCATTGTGTTGATTTCGTTCACTATTATTTCTCCGTTTTCTTTCAGAAAAAAATCAACCCGCGAAAGCCCTTCGCAGCAGAGCGTTTGAAAAACCTTTACAGCCAGTGTCTGTATCCGCCTCGTTGTTTCGGCGTCAATTTTTGCCGGTATTTCCAGAGCCGCGCCCTGCGCATCAAGGTATTTCGCGTCATAGGAATAAAATTCATGAGAGGGGATGATCTCTCCGGGTACAGAGGCGGAGGGCTCTTCATTTCCAAGAACCGCGCATTCAATTTCCCGTCCGGAAATATTTTCTTCGATGATGATTTTTGTGTCGTATTGAAAAGCGTCTTTTACCGCGATGTCGTACCCGTTTTCATCGCGGACTTTGCCAATCCCCACAGATGAACCCATGTTTGCCGGCTTTATGAAAAACGGAGAGCCAAGTGCGGTCTGTACTTCTGCAAAGAGAGGGATTTTTTCATGGCTCCTTACAGTGATAAATTTCCCGATTGGAATTTGCGCGTCACGCAGCAGCCGTTTCATCACATCTTTGTCCATTCCCGCTGCGGAGCCGAGCACTCCCGGTCCCACAAAGGGAATGTCCGCCAGTTTTAAAAAACCCTGTATCGTGCCGTCCTCGCCGAAAGGGCCGTGTAGGATGGGGAATACTATGTCAACATTTAAAGATGAAAAAGAGTTTTCCCTGTCAGCAGAGAGCAGGCTGCGGGTTTCCGCCGGCTGAAGAGCGACAGGTTTGCCGTCAGGGTTAAGACATACAAGGGAAGGATTATCAGGATTTAAAAGGAATTTTTGCCTGTCTTCCAGAAACCATCGCCCTGTTTTATCAATTCCGATTAAAACCGGCTCAAAACGCGTCCTGTCAATTGCTTCGTATACATTTTTAGCCGATAAAAGGGAAATTTCATGTTCTGCTGACTTGCCTCCGAAGAGTATTCCAACGACTGTTTTTTTCATCATTTTAAATCATTATCGCCTCATAAGTCTCTTTAAAGGACTTATCCTGAAACGGAGCATAAAATAGATCCAGCCAAAAGCGAAACCCGCAAGATGCGTAAGGTGGGCGACGTTTCCCCTGCCTCCGCCGCTTAAAGCGAAAAATAATTCAAGCGCGGTAAAACCAAGCACCATAACTGGAGCGCGCAGGGGAAGTATACCCCAGATGTAGACAATTGAATCGGGAAAAAATACGGCATAAGCAAGCTCAACGGCAAAGAGAGCGCCGGAAGCGCCCATAAGCGCGATTAAATAATTACCTGTGAGGTAATAAACGCAGAATGAAAAAGCTCCTGCGAGCGTTCCTGTCACAAAATAGTAAAGCAGAAATTCGCGGCTGCCCATCTGTCTTTCAACATGAATTCCAAAAATAAAAAGACCGAGCATGTTAAATAAAATATGCGTAATGCTGCCGTGCAGGAACATGTATGTAACGAAAGTCCAGATCATTTTGTAATGCACTATTCCCAATGGTATCATAGCCATCCGGGTTATCATGTTATTGCTGAACTGACTGCCCAAAAAACGCATGGCGATAAAAACAAGAAGATTTATTCCAATCAGCCAATAAACAGCGCCGATATTGCTGTATTTCAAGGGGCGCCTGATAAAATTCATTCTGTTTTCAGAATAAAGAAACTATTTAAAGAGGTCAACCTGCCGTTTATCAGCCTGCGGTTTTATTGTAATTTACATATTTTTTTCTTACTTCGATCTGTTTGCTTTGGGCAATCGGCAGTCGTTTGCCTGTTTCTACCAGAAAATTATTTCTGTCAAAGTCGCGCACAAAATCCATGTTGACAATGAATGATTTATGACACCTTACAAAACGGTTGTCTTCATTAAAAGGCGCGATTGCCTTGTCAAAGGATTCCTGAAGCGAGACGCTTGTGTACTCCTCTCCGTCTTCTGTTACAAGACACAGGCGGCGGTCTACAAGTTCGCAGTAAATTATTTTGCGGAAAGGTATTGCATTAACACCTTTTTTGCTTTTGAGCGGGAATGATTTCTCGTTCCATAACTGGGTTTCATGGTTATTATAAATTTGTATATTCATGCTTTAATAATTATTGATCGAATTTACCAATTAAATACCTAATATATAAAAATAATTATCGCAAAACATACCCGGTTTTGGTTAAAACTTTTACTTTTAAAATACCTTTAAAAGCAAAAGTTTTAAATTAATTCCTGATATTCGAAAGTAATTTTCCTGTATTCTTCAATTGTTCCAGCGTGAACCGCCTTTTCCCGCAGCGCCGCGCCGCCTTTCATGCCTTTTGTGTAGGCGCAGAATTGTTTCCGCATTTCAAGACAGGCTGTGCGCTCTCCGATGTCCGCTGACAGCATTTCCAGATGACGCAGAGCTGTCTCTATCCGCGCGGAAAAAGACGCTTCTTCGCATGAGCCTGTCTGCAGTAAAGAGCGTGTCTGCGAAAAAATAAAGGGGTTGCCTATCGCGCCCCTTGCGAACATCACAGCAGCGCAGCCTGTCTCTGTAAGCATATGCTGCGCGTCTTCAGGAGAATAAAGATCTCCTGAACCTGTTACAGGTACCGGCAGGCGGGTAACCAGATTTGCTATATATGACCAGTCGCTTTTGCCGCCGTAACCCTGCGTCCGGGTGCGGGGATGCAGACTAATCATTGACGCCCCCGCTTCGACAGCGATGCGCGCGCATTCATCGTAGTTGAGGGATTTGCTGTCCCAGCCGCTTCGTATTTTTATTGTTACGGGGATTCCGCCCAAACACTCGTCTGATGCGCGAACGGCCTCTTCAACGACTTTGCCCAGTTTTGAAGGGTTTTTCATCAGAGCGGAGCCGGCGCCGTTTTTAACGACTTTTTGTACGGGGCATCCGGCGTTTATGTCAATCGCGTCCGGGCGCATTGAGGAGAGAAGACAGACCGCTTTGTAAATAGATTCGCTTTCTCCCGCGAAAAGCTGTATCGCATAACGCTTCTCCTTTTCTCCGCGCCGGATCAGACTGACAGCGGAAGAATGAATTTCCCTTTTCTTTTTATTTTCTGCGTCTGGGCATTCCGAAGGAACGCCGCGGCTCCGCGTGAAGTCTTCAGGATATATCCCGTATCTGCCAAAGTTTCTGCACAGCGCTTCAGCGGAGACAAGTTCTGTAAATGAAAAGCACGCTCCCTGTTCAGCGCAAAGCGAACGGAAAGAGCGGTCAGTGTATCCCGCCACAGGCGCGAGAAAGAGATTTCCGTCAAGTTTGAGTGTACCTATACTAACCGGGCGGAATAATTCCATGGAGCCGCTTCAATATCAATATGTCTGTATCAGTTTAATTATTCGACCGGCAGACCAAAGAATTTACAGGCATTTTCCCAGAGCTGAGCGGCAAGTGCTTCTTCTTCCATGTCGAGCATATCCGCCATAAATCGTCCTGTTGTCGGCAGGTATTTGGGCAAATTTCTTTTGCCGCGGTAATCCGCCGGAACCATGAAAGGGCTTTCCGATTCGATAAGGAGGCGGTCAACAGGCAGAACGCCTACAGTCTCGTGGAGGTTTTTTGCGTTTTTATAGGTGAGATTTCCGGCGAATGAAAAGTACAAATTTAAATCGAGCGCTTTTTCGGCGTAAGCCGCGTCTTCGGAATAACAGTGAAGCACTCCGCCTCGCGAAGGCAGGCGGTCGCGGAGGATGTCCAGCACATCGTGACCGGCGTCGCGGTTATGGATTATTACCGGCAGATTGAGTTTATTCGCAAGGTCAAGCTGTGTGATAAAGAGTTCGATTTGTGATTTTTTGTCTCCGAATTTACGGTAATAATCAAGACCGATTTCCCCAATGGCTACTACGCGCGGATATTGAACACTCTGTTCAATATTGGAAAACCAGTCCTTTCCCGGATTCTGCACTTCAGAGGGGCTTACGCCTATCGCGTGGTATACATTGGAAGCGGATTTCATGTTTTCATAAACCTGACCAAAGTCATGAAGATTGTTGCAAATCGAGACGATCCTTGTAACAGAAGCCTGTCTGGCTTCCTGTATCACAATGAGCTGTTCGATTGGGTCATCTACTATAAGCCCCAAATGGGCGTGAGTATCAAAATACTGCATAGCTTTATCCAAAAGGTATGAAATTAGAGTTTTACCAAACTGGTAATGAGTATTCTACCATACCGGTCTGCAATCGTCAATAAAAAAAGGCGGGGAGACTATTCCAAAACTTCAGTCCCTGAAACAAGCCGGAACGCCTTATCTTAAACCTCCAAAAGGAGCCAGTTCTTCCCATTTGGAAGGATCAAGTACGTCTTTATCGATTCTGACAAAGATTTGAGGAACATAATTCGGAGTAGGGCGAATAGCGTTATTTGCGTTCAGGAAGCCCAAATTTATGCCGGGAGCGCCCGGAAGGTCTGTCAGGCGCATTCTGACCATTGTTTCAGGATTGCGGGTTATGGAATCCCATGCTCTGGCTGATTCAGCGTATAATCCAAGCGCACTGGAGCGGTAATCACGCCTTCCTGTTTGTTCTGCGAGAGCTTCATAAATAACTCCCGCATTGTTATAAGCCATCATCAGCCGTTCGCCGAGTTCCAGGAATTGAGGATTGTCGTTTGGCAGCAGGACGGGCATCCTGACGCGCTGGCTGTCCAGAATGTCGAGCAGGCGGCTGTAATAGCCTTCCGCCGCAAAATAGTCGCCGCGCTGATAAGCCGCGTTTCCAAGAGCGTAAAGCAGTTTTCTGTTGAGCGGAAGACCGGCGGAAGCCTTGAACAGGTAATCCAGCGAATTCCTCCAATCCTGAAGATGGTAAAACGCGGCTCCCATCCTGTACTGAATTTCGGGAGGCATATAACCGTATCTTTCCGCCTGACGGTAATTGCTCAGGGCGGCGTTCATGTCTCCTGATTTAACAAAGTACTCAAGGTCGCCTTTTGCCGCGTATAATTGTCCTAACTGGGGAGAGGCTGAGGCTGTAATCAGGTTTCTGGCAAGGAAATCCTCATAAAGTTGTATTCCCTTTATCACCTGCTCTTCAGCAGGGAAGAATTCCCGATTATTAACCAGTAAATTTGAATATCTGAAATGAGTATCAACCCGGTTTAAACGGCGGCGCACAGACTCTGTTTGTGCAAGATCAAACGCTCTTATGGCGTTTTCAAGGGTCAGCCTCTCTTCATAGGTATTGCCGAGGCTGTTGTGGTATCTTGCAAGATGATAATGCGGTTCGGGGAGGGTAGGCTCTTCCCTGACTGCCTGAAGAAGCATGTTCCGCACGCTTTCGATGCTTTCAAGGTATGGATCGGGCACTCCTTTTACAGGGGTGAGTTGCTTGTCCAGCAGATAGCCGCCCAGTTCTGCAAGCGATGGAGCGGAAAGTTTCCTTTTAACGTCGTTTTCAAACCATACTCTGATTGTAAGCACTTCTTTCAGGTTGTCAGTGCGTATAAAGTACTTCATCATTCTTTCGATAATCGGAGCCAGCCATCCGTTTAATTCGATCAATCTTGCGTAGGAAAAGCGCGCGTCTTCATATCTGTCGTAAAACCTTGAAGGATCGGAATCCGCCCACAACAGGAAGTTGTCTCCCGCAGCCAAAAGCCCATCGTAATCATTGGGCGCATAATCAAGAAGCTGCTGCTGCAGAAGCCTGTTCGCTTTTTCGTAGTTTAAAAGATAATATGTCTGCAGATTCGCGTAATCCAGAACTCCTTTTTTATCCCTTGGATAATTGAATAAAAGTTCGTCATATTTTTCTTCAGCAAGGGAATAACGGCGCTGATCCCTGAAAGCTTCTGCATATGAATAAAACCATTTTTTCTTTTTATGAGTCAGGAACGCTTCGTTGAAAAGTTGGTTTGCACGCTGATATTCGCCTTCCGGAATGCGTTCATATCCGCGTTTATAAAGACCTTCCGCTTTGACAGGGATATATATAAATCTGTAACCGAGGTATATGACTGACGCTGCCAATAACGCGATAACCGCGAACAGTCGCAGTACAGGAAGAAAATTGTGAACAAATATGTAGGCGAAACTTGCCTGTTCGGCTTCAAACGCCGCGCCTGTCATTTTTTCAAAGCTTTTTGGAATTACTATGTGCTTGCCTGTTATTTCTTCAGCAAAAGCCGCCGTATCCCTGACATTTGCGCCGTTTATCAGCATGCGGATTAATTTTGATAACTGCTGGGGCAGCAGCACCATTTCGGCGATCATCTCTTCGCAGACAACCCTCAGGTTCAGCGGATAAGAGGCAAGAGTTTTCAGCAGTCTACTGACATCATTCTCTGATAACCGGATTTCTTCCACATCAGATTCAGCTTCAGGTACATCATCCTTTTTATCTTTTCTTTTTTTGAAAAATCCTTTTTTTTCAGCAGGCGGCGGCGCCGCGCCTGATTTTGTTTTGTCAAATATTTCTTCAAGTCCCGGAATTTGGAAATCGTCGTTATCAAACCCTCCGCTGTCAAAACCCGCGCTGCTGGAACTGTCGTTTCCCTGGCTTTGCGTTTCAGGTTCGTTATCCAGTTCAATGGAGTCAGAGCTGAAGTCGCTTCCAAAATCGCCGTCGAAGTTCTGCGAAAAATCATCAGGGAGACTTTGCTCTCCCGCGCCTAAATCCGGAGCGCCAGGATCATCAGCAGCGCCGGCGCTGAAGTCATCAGGAAGGCTAAAATCATCGCTTCCGGCGCTGTCTGTTCCTGATTCAAAGCCGGCAAAGTCATCATTCGGAAGCGGCGTTTCAAAATCAGGCAGACTGTCATCGCTGCCGGTCTCAAAATCCAGCGTTTCACCGCCCATGTCGATTCCGGCATCGTCAGCAAATTCATTTGTTTCGTCAGCCTCCGTATCTGAAGAGCCGCTGCCAAAATCATCGTTTTTTGCGGGGTTTTCTTCAAAATGAGGGCTTTCGCCGCCCATATCGATTCCTTCAAGATGGGGGCTCTCGCCGCCCATATCAATTCCTTCAAAATCATCAGAGGTTGTTTTTTCGGGACTTGATGTATCTCCCGGATCAAAATCGTCTAACGCAAATTCATCTAAATCTACCGGAGTTTCAGCCTGCACGCTCCCGGGCAGCTCTTCCGCAGAAAAATCATCAGCGGGCGCGGAGAAAGGGTCTGGAGTATCTTCAACAAATGTATTCTCGTTGGAGGGTTCTGTTTGTATGTTCAGATCTTTTAAAAAATCATCCAATGCCTGTTCACCGGCACCTGCAGATTCAGTCTGGTACAAGTCGTTCATCATAAGGTCGTCAATTGACGGAGGTTCATCAAGGGAAGGCGCTGGATTTGTGTTTATAAATGCGTTAAAATCAAAGCCGTCGGAGCCGGGTTCTGTATCAGCGGAGATTTCATCGCTCTGGGTTCCGGGAGCAGCCATTCTGGTCAGATCCATTGGAGGCGCTTCCGTATCAGGAAGGGCGAGATCGTCATAATTCAATTTTTTGGATATGAGATCGGCTCTTTCGTTTCCTATATTGCTAAAAGAGGATTTGAATTCTCCAAGCGCATCTAATGACGGCATAGAACTCCGTTTTATATTCGGGCTAACCGCACGGCTGCACAGCCGCGCTGAGTTACTGTTGACATATTAAGATAATTATATATCGACCGATAATTGTAAAGAATGTATGAAAACGATAAAGTTATGCGTCCTTTTCATTATAATTACCTCATTTTCGCCGTATAAAGCTGCAGCTTACGATTGGGAAACTTATGAAATGGTCAATAAACTTTTGACTATCCGGGTTCCCGGCGTGCCTGTTATTCATGAGGATCATGTGATATTTACCGCCGCTTCTGATTTGAGAAGAGTCGGAGTGGCGTTTGCCCATGAAGGTTTTTTTCCTGTTTACTGGTTTACGCAGCTTATTGTTCCCAAAAATATTACGGAAATGATTCTACTGCCGGGTCAGAAAGTGCCGGATCCTTACAAGGACTCAGGGCTTCAGTTCCATGTTTACAAACTCCCCGATCATTTAAGAGAGCTTGAGTACAGGCTTGTTATTAACGGACTTTGGACAATCGATCCTGTGAACCCTGTTTTTAAAAGAGACCCTGTTTCCGGTCTTTCCCTGTCTGTACTTTCCTTACCGCAGAGACCTGCCAATTATAACCCTTTAAACGGACTGCCTGAGGGACTTAAGTTTTCATTCAGGGGTTCGCCCGGAGAAACCGTAACCGTTGCGGGAAATTTTAATAACTGGGATCCGTTTATGTATGAATTGAAAGAATACCCTGCCGGTATTTACAGTATAACAATTCCGCTTCCGCCTGGCACATACCAGTATGTGTTCTTTCACAGAGGCGAACGATTTACAGACCCTTTTAACTCCCGGCGCGCGTTTTCACGCGACGGCAAGGCAGTAAGCGAGATAATCATTCCGAAATAATTTTTTCTTTCCGCTTTACCTTTAACGAGATAATATACAAAATCACCGCAGTCCAGATAAAACCAAAAACGATAAAATTGTATGCGGGAAATGATTCGCGGAAAACAAATAAGCCTGTCAGAAATGTCAATGTAGGGGCGATAAACTGTAAAAACCCTGTTGTAGAAAGAGGAAGTATTCTTACCCCTTTGGCAAAGAGGAACAACGGAAGCGTTGTTATTATGCCGCAGACAGGAATTAAAATGAGCGTAATAACCGGTAAATTCGCGAGGTAAGAGATACCTTCTGTTCTGGGGAAATCGCCTCCCAATCCAAACGATCCTGTCAGCAATATTATGCTGATTGGAACCGCAATTAAAGTTTCGCTTCCAAGCGATTCCAGGGCGGAGAGTTTAACAGTTTTCTTTATAAGTCCGTAAATGCCGAAACTTAACGCAAGAGAGACAGAAAACCAGGGCAGCGCTCCTGTGATTACCGTGAGTATCACCACTCCGGCTACCGCAAGTAAAAAAGCAGTTATTTGCAAATAATTGATCTTTTCCCTGAAAAAAATTAATCCGAATATAACCGATATCAATGGATTGATGTAGTAACCCAGCGCCGCTTCAATGGCATGTCCGAAGTTGACAGCCCAGATATAGATACCCCAGTTAACGGTGACAGTCAAGGCTGCCAGAATTAATAAAAGTCCGTCTTTTTTGTCTTTAAAAAAATTGATCCATGAAAAATTCTTCATGATAAAAAGGATGCTGCTCACAAGAATCAATGAAAAAAGAATCCTGAAAGCAAGGATATGAAGAGGATGTACCGCAGTGAGCAGTTTCCAGAATAATGGAGATATTCCCCATATAAAGTAGGCAAAAACAATGTAAATAACTCCGCTGCTAAAAGATGATTTGCTCATTTCAGAAAAATACCCTAAATACAAAATATATACAATTCGTGGTGTTGCAGAATTTGCCGGTTTTTTATATCATTGTCACTTGAGGTTTCGGTGTCAGTTTTAAAGGAAGGTTATCCCTTTATTTTTCCGTCTTATACAGCAGGATTGACGCTGGCGGCGGCAGCCGTTTTCATAACTCTGCCTCCTGTTGTTAGAATTATCTTTATCATCACTGGCGTGTTGCTGATTATTTTTGCCTTTTTCTGTGTATTTTTTTTCAGGGATCCCAAAATCGTTGTTACGCAAAGCGAAGGAGCGGTTCTTTCTCCCTGTAACGGAACTGTGATGGAAGTAACAGAAGAGGGAAATGAAAAGGTCATCAGGGTATTTCTTTCCATTTTCAGCGTTCACCTTCAGCGTTCACCGGTAAGCGGGACTGTTGTCAGCGTAACGCATAAAAACGGAAAGTTTCTTGCCGCATGGGATAAAAGGGCGCATGTCGAAAATGAACAGAATGTTTTTGTAATTAAAAGCGCAGATAGCATTTTTACAGTGCGGCAAATTGCCGGTTTGGTGGCGCGCCGGTGCGTTTCGTGGGCAGGAAACGGCGATGTTCTGGAAGCGGGAGATAAAATCGGGATGATAAAATTCAGTTCCCAGGTTGATCTTCATATGCCCGGAAAAACGGAAATAACCGTGAAACCAGGCGATAAAACTAAAGCGGGCATTACAATTGTAGCCCGATTATCAGGTTAACCTTAAAATGAAAATAAAAAAAATTAATTTCAGGAAACCAAGAAATTTCAATGCACCCCTGAAACAAAAAAGAGTCCGCGTTGTAAAAGTTCCCAGAAATTTCAAAATTAAAAAGGAAGGATTAAAAAAGGGAATTTTCATTATTCCTTCGCTTTTTACGTGCGGGAATTTAAGTTTGGGAATCATTTCCATTACTTGTTCAATCAACGGTGATTTTATAAAAGCTGCGTGGTTTTTAATCGGCGCGCTTGCCTGTGACATTATTGACGGACGAATCGCCAGAATGACAAAAACAACCAGCGATTTCGGAATGCAGCTTGATTCTTTAAGCGATCTTGTTTCATTCGGGGTTGCGCCTGCCATAATGATGTATATGCTTGTTCTGGAGAATATGGAACTTATCGGCATTGCCATCGCTGTTCTTTTTGTTATCTGCACTGCTCTCCGCCTTGCGCGCTTTAATGTTCTCTCTCAAAGCGGAGAAATGCACAAGCACTTTGTGGGGCTTCCGACGCCTGCGTCGGCAGGTTTGATTATTTCATTTGTGTTAAGTTATCAGTTGTTAATACGGGAAGAATACTCGTCCAGATACAAGGCGATTCCCGCCTTAATGGATTTAATGCCAGAATTTCTTGATATAATGCCCGTTGTGATGGTTGTTCTTTCATTCCTGATGGTTTCAAATATTCCCTATATGTCGTTTAAAAAAATGAAATTAACGCGGGTAAGGACAATCGAACTTCTGGTTATCGTAATTGTTTTAATCATTCTGATTGTTGTTTATCCTCAAAATTCAATTTTTATAATTTTTTCGGTGTACGCCGTTTCAGGTCTTTTATTTTATATTCCGAGGATGATCATGGAAAGAAAGAACAGGCATGGAACAGTTGCACCGGAAAAGGCGGAAACAAATGATGTGTAACCCCGCAAATCCGAAAGAAGGCGGACTTGTTAATGTCTGGCAGGAAACTTTTCCGGTGCGGTTCGGCGCGATCGACAGATCGGACAGGATGACGCTTGATGCGGTATTCAGATTTTTTCAGGAGGCGGCAATCAGTCATGCGGAAAACCTCAATGTCGGACGCGATGAAATGATTCAAACCGGTCAGGGTTGGGTTCTTTCGCGGATGTCTGTAAGGGTAGACAGGCGGCCTGATTATTACGAAACAGTCACTGTAAGAACATGGCCCCAAGGATGGGAAAAACTTTTTGTCATCCGAAATTATGAAATCTTAGATAAAAACAATACGGCGATAATAAGGGCAAGCAGCGCATGGCTTGTTGTGGATATTGAAAAACGGCGCCCCCTGCGGCCGCAGGCGGTTTTAACCAATATGCCCGGGAATGAAGAGCTTGAAGCCCTGTCTTACGAAAACGGAGACGCTCCATTGAGCAGCCTTGCGGAAAGAGACAGCTTACAAAAAATAATTGAGAGAAAAGCGCTCTACACTGATGTTGATTACAACGGCCATGTAAATAATGCGCGTTACATCCAGTGGATAGAAGACACTCTTGATCCGAAACTTTTGGAAACCGCCGGTAAAATGCGTTTTGACATAAACTATCTTAATGAGATTCTCGGCAATGAAACGGTAGGGATTCACTGCGCGCAGATTGAGGATAACATATTTGCTTTCGAAGGGCGGAAAATTGAAAAAGAACTTGCGGCATTCAGGGCGGAATTAAGATTATATTAAAATAATCGCATTTCACAGATTCGCCAATTCAATAAAAATATGGTAGTATTTAGCTGAATGTACACTAGGGATATTCTGCCTCCAAGAACCTCGCCTATAGAAGACGGAGTTCCTGTTTTTGGAACATGGGACAGACCTTTTGATATTGTAGATTTACTTGAGATACGGCGGCCTTATAAATTTCCGCTGCCGCGCTGGGCAAGGGACTTCCGTATTAAGGAAAGACAGTGTTTTTATATTCAGGATAATCATATTCTGATGGAAGCCAATTTTTGTAACTTTAAATTATTCAGAATTGCCCAGATTCTTGTTTATGATAAAAAGAGCGGCGAGAAACATTTTTTCAGGATGATTAAACCGGGTTCAGGCTGGAATCTTCCGTATAGTCTGGAAAATTCTTCGGTAAGCAGTAATTCCAGAAGTTTTTATTTCCGTATTCATGATTGGCTTAATATCAATACCATCAAACTTGATCTTTACATTGAAGCTGCACGCCGCAGACCGTCGCTGACTGTTCACCTCGCGTTTAATACAAGTCAGGAAACAACTCCCGTGGCGGTATCAATGAGCGTTACACCGAGCCGCAATATTTATGCCTTAAAGACACTTTCTCCCGTACGCGGAGATATTGTCTTCGGAGGAAAACATTTTAACCTGAAATGGGAGAATTGTTCGGGTTTTTTCTGCGATTACAAGGGGTTTTATCCGTACCGGACTCAGACCGTAATCTGCGCCGCAATGGGTTTTTGCGAGAAAAACAGGAGATTTGGCTTCCATATTGCCGAAAATCAAACAAGAGATACCAGGAAAAGCAACGAAAACGCTCTGTGGGTAGAAGGTAAATTGACATTGCTGCCGCCAGTGCTTGTAACAATGCCTAACGGTCCGGAAGGCGACTGGGTTATTCAGGATATTGAAGGAATGGTTGATTTGACTTTTACTCCCGTTGATCAAAATAAAAGCGTATTGGAGTTTATTGTTACTTATTTTGAATTTAACGCTCCGCTGGGATATTACAACGGCGTGCTGGTTAGTTCAGAAGGAGAAAAAATACAAATCAAGAACCTGTTTGGTGTTGGAGAAAAAATAAATGTACGGGTATAACCATGGATAAAAAAAATAACAAAGCCGGAATTTACGCGCCGGGCGAATTAAGCCGTGTTCGTGAAAAACTGGGCGTAACCGACGTTGAAGAAGCCAAACGCATGGCCGGAGTTTTGGGCGGAGAAGTAGGTACAGAACGCGAAATTCAGCTTGATCCTGCTAAAATCAGAAGACCTTTCAGGCGCGGAGAAACCGTAAAGGAAAAGAAAAGCAGGAAAGCTGCGCGCAAGGTTGATATTGCAGGAAGCGGTGACGAAGCGGCAAGCGGCAGACTCAAGGCGAAATCTTCCGGACCGTTTCCGGGAGACGATCCTGCGGCAACTGTCAGGCTCAGTTACATGGAGAGGGTTAAAATTGATCAATATGCCGGTCAGATGATTTTCGAAATAAAAAGTTCGATGCAGGTTCTCTCTTCAATATTTTCTTTTTTTAGGGAACCTGTTGATTTGGTAAATCCGCGGTTTGTCACAGTGCGCATGAACGAATATTACGCCAAGGTTGAAAAGCTGGTAACAGCGACAAGGAATCTTCTTCCCAAAGCCAACTCCAAACGCAACAACCAGCTTAAGAGAACTTCCATTTTCGTTTATAAAATTGTTGAAACGCTTCGCAGCTGGAATATCGAAAAACTCGCGTCCGGCATCGCGGAGTTACAGTCTAATCCGCGCAACGTCAAGGTAACGGATTTTACGGATGTTCTCAGGGAAATACTGGTTCCGCTGTTTGTTCTGGATGATTTAAATACCGAGAATATAAAATCGGCTTTTAAGCTGGTTTATAAAATACTTTATATTGAAAGCCCGATGGAAGCAAAAGAAAAATATCAGGACGTTATACGAAATATAATAACTTCATTGGCAGACGTCAGGCGCAATGTTGTGTTTGGAATTTATCCGATTTTGATGAAGCTGATCTCCGACCGCTTTATTCCGTATGAGCGTTTCTTTACCGAAAGACGCAGGCGGTATATGGCTTTTTTAAACGTTACCGATACCGCTCAATTGTACTCCGCGGATTTAAGCCCGCAGCAGATTGAAAGCATGGACGTTGAAACTCTGCAGAAAAATCTTAAAGAGGAAGTTCCGGAAGAAAGCGAAGAAGCGGACGACGGAGTTCCCGAAGAAGGAAAGGAAGAAGAGGATCCGAATGATCCGAAAATAATCGAACGCAGGGCAAGAGAAGAAGCCGAGAAAATGGAGAAAAAAGCCCTGGAACAAGGGAAAACTGCGCTTGAAACCCTTTTCCCGAAGGCAAACTGGGATAAACTTGATGAATTTCCCGATTTATATCCGTACTTTGCGAATGTTTACAGCCTGAAGGGCGGATACGAATTAATCGCTCCGACAGATCCCGTTCAGCAGGTTGCGATGATGATGAATATACTTGATGATCTTTTTATCGGACTGCGCTATATAAATTTCGGCACTGTTATAGGTCCTGACGGTCATATGGTGATGGTATCCGATGAGTTAGGTGATATTATCAACAACTGGCGGAGTTACATAGAAGACAGCTTCTCCAAGGATTATCTTCCGCGCCTGATGGAATATTGCCGCATGCTTGAAAATTCCGAAGACGCAAGATCGTCGCAGTACGCAAAAAAAACAATGAATGAACTGCACTGGATCAAAAGGCTTTACTTTCTGCCGTATTATAAATTTGAATCTTTGGGACCTCCGCCGTTTCCGAAAAGCGATGTTATACCCATTTACAGTTTGATAAGAAAGATGCGTAAAATACTTACGGCGGTTGCGGTCGGCATTGAGCAGGGAGTCAGGGCGGGAGGAGCCGCCTCCAAGGCGACCTGCAACGGAATTAACAATCCGTGGGAGAGGTATAATTATCAAATTCCAAATCCCGTTTCAAAACGGCTGGATATTCTGCTTGCTCCGGAAAAGAGAATTAACGCGACCGTTGTTTTTTTTACATTGTCAGCGGTTACGGTTCTTGACAACATAATCAATAATGAACACAGCTGGGCTTACGGAAACCGTCCGGGGCCTCTTTTCAGAAGCATTAAAAACGAAGGAATTATTCCGCAGTTCGGCGTTGATGATAAACTGGACGCAGACAAGATATTCAAGGATTCATTAAAAAAATCCGCGGAGAAATAAGACAGCGGTTAAATCTTTAAATATTGAACTTCCGTTCTCAGGGTTTTCGCCGCCTGTTCCGCTGTTTTTTCGCCTGCGATGACAACTCTTCCTGTCGCGGTTCTCGCTCCCAGAGATTCATAAACCGACGCAATATCGGAGACAGAGACAGAAACAAGGCGTTCGATTTTTCTTTTACGGTAACTGTCTTCTATGCCGTAGAGAAATCTGTAAAAATCTACAAGCCCGTTTTCCGCGCCGGTACGGGGTCTTGTTTCTCTCGCATAACAGCCGATTATTGATTTTACAAGATAATCTTCCGTACATTTTCCGTACGATTTCTTTTTTAGTATTTCAAGAATGATGTTTAATGACTGCATGGGATTGGGATCACGGTATGTCGCGAATGACATGCAGTTTTCCAGACTGTCGCTGTTTGAAAAGGCGCCGTATGCTCCTCCCTTCATGCGTATGTTTTCCCATAACGCGCCTGTTGAAAGCTGATGCGCCAGAACAGTTTCGGCAAGCTGCTCTTTTGTATCAAACTTAGCCGCGTTCAAAGACAAGGCGGCGAATCCGACCTGCAAAGAACGGGAAGCGAAGACTTCGATTATTTCCGTTTGCTGCGGACGGGGAGAGACAGTCAATCTTTTTACAGGCGGTCCGAACCTTTTGAATCTCTGCGCGATTTCCGCGCCTGCCAATTTTAAAGCGCCGCCTGTTACATTTACAATGAGCCCCGAGCCGGTGATATTTCTGCGCAGGCTTTCAAGCTTGCCGGCAATTTCGGCGGTTTCCATTTTTGCGAGTCTGTGAACAAATTCAATCTGGGAAAGACCTGCCCACAGTTCTTCTGTTCTTCTGGAGCCTGAATTCATCCGTCCCGCTCTGCCTGATGCGTAGATATGCCCCATCGGAGCGAGATTCGAATCAATTTCTGTTTTCATTTCCAAAACAAGATCGTTAATGCGCCTGTGATCCGTAAAATCAGCTTCGGTAATAAGACGCAGAGCCAGATCAAGCGAAGGCGCGATTTTTTCATCAAGACATTTCAGGCGGAAAATGATCCAGTCTCTGCCGGATAAATCGAATTTTCCCGAGGCTGTTTCAAGGATTTTATCTGCGCTGCCGGCGGCGGAACCTGTATGTAAAATCGCGATAAATCCGCCTGCGGTGCGCGCAAGAAGACTTGAAACCTCTCCGTAATCCATTCCGGGAAGACCTGCCGAAACGATTACCCTGGAAAAAAACGGCAGCCATGAATAATCTTCCGCGCAGAGGGTGTCAACAGGGAATGCCATATCAGCGTAGGTAATTCCGTTTGTATAAAGGTCGTGGTAAAGAGCTGGAATTCCCATTAAATCTTCATGGCGGCGGTGAATGATATCGTTATCTGCAACAAGATCGCCGCGTGAAAGATGCGGAATCGAAGAGAGCGTCTGAGGACTGTCAGCTTCGTTTTGTTTTTTTTCTAGGTCTTTTGATTTTTTGATGATTGTCTTTCGCTCATCCTTGTTCATTTTTTTTTCGATATTTTCAAGGGAAACCGCAAGCTGCCGCTCCTGTTCAGAAAGAAAATTTTCCTTTGGTTCAAGAATGACAAGCGCCTGATGGGGATTATCAATTAAATATTTTTTAATGAGCGATTCAAAGTATCTTTTATCCCTGGAAAGATTTTCCTTTATCTTCGCTATTGACGGCAGAATAAGAAGGCTTTCCCACGGTTTGCAGCCGTGCAGCCATGCACGCAGACTGCGGCGCATCCAGACAAGCGAAAAAGGTCCGCCTGATCTCCGTATTTCCCTCTGGGAAAACTCCATCGACAAAAGAGCGGCTTCAATTTCTTCCGCGGGAATTCCCTCATCGAAGAGTCTGCGAAGCTCGCCTTTTATCAGCGCTTCAATTTCTTTTGCCTTTTGCTGCGCGTCTCCTTCCGCTCCCTTGAGACCGGCGACAAATAATGTTTCGCGTATTTCTCCTTCAAGCCCCGAAACAGGAGTGATATCTTCTCCGAGACCTGATTCAATCAGTTTGCGCGTAAGCGGAGAGCCGTCATGACCTAAAAGAATTTCTGTAAGTGCGGCGAGAGCGATATTCTCGTCTATTTCGGCAATATCGCAGCAGAGCCATGATAAAAAAATTGTCGATTTTTGCCCGCTGCCTGACGGGCATGGAATATGAAATTTTTTTGGCTCATTCCAGCGCGCGCATTTTTTTACAGGCTCGCTTTTCTTCCCGCCGTTATCAAGTCCGGCGAAAAATTGTTCGTTTAAAAAAGAAAGCTGTTTTTCTGTCGGGATGTTTCCCGCAAGAAAAATTCTGCAGTTTGCCGGCGAATAGCGGCTGCGGTGAAATTCTTTTAATCCTTCCCATGTTAATTCAGGAATATAGCGCGGATCGCCGCCTGATTCAAAATCATAGGGAGTGTCCGGCATGATTGCTTTCACTGACCAGTGGCTTGCGTATGTATCCAGCGATGAATAAGCGCCTTTCATTTCATTGTAGACAACCCCGGTGATGGAAAGTTTTCCTTCCTTGTCAAATTCCAGTCTGTGTCCTTCCTGCATGAAAGTCCACTCTGGAAGCAGCGGTTTGAATACTGCGCTTCCGTAAACTGACATTAAATTAAAGTAATCGTGTTCGTTTGTTGAACTTGCCGGGTACACCGTCTTGTCGGGAAAAGTCATCGCGTTTAAAAAAGTCTGTAAACTTCCCTGTGCCAAAACGATAAACGCGTCTTTTAGCGGGTAACGCTCTGACCCGCAAAGGACAGAGTGTTCCAGAATGTGCGCGGCTCCTGTATCATCCTGCGGGCTTGTCGCGAATGTAAATGAAAAGAGATTCTCGCTGTCGCCGTTTAATATATGAAACACTTCCGCACCGCACTTTTCATGTTTCGCCCAAATCCCTTCGGCTTCAAGTTCATCAAGTTTTACAATTTCAAGAACGGTAAAACCGCTTTCCAGCTTTTGTCCTTTTTTCAAATCATTGCTCATATAAAAACATCCTCGTCGCTGTTAAGTATAATCTCTCCCCTTTCACGGGCTTGTCTGAACCATGATAAAAAATCACCGGCGGCGGCGTCGCAATCGCACTTGGGAACAGCTCCGAGAATTTCAAATTCTTCGCGGATTAATTTCCGCCTTCCAGCGGAAACGCATGACAGTATTTTTTCACGGAATTCCAAATCACGCCCCTTTAATAGAATCGCAATTTCCTGTTCCGACATAAGCGAGAGTTTGTCCTGTATTGGTTTGTCGGTTGAGTTAATCACATCATCAAGGGTATAGAGTTTTTCCTTTAAATCATTGCCAATACCGGGATTTTCTGCTCTCAGTTCGCTGATTATTCTGTCGCCGAACGCATAGTCGCTCTGTTTAAGAATTGCAGTTAATGCTCCCATGCCGTCAATTGTTATTTCATCGGATTTACCCGCGAAGTGTCTGGCTTTTTCCTTTAGCGCCGCTGTAATCTGTTCAAGCACATAGGGAGCGACTTCCCTCTGCTTTGCCATGCGTTTCAGGATTTCAGCCTTGTTTTCAGGCGGAAGTTTTACCAAAGCCCCGGCGGAAAGTTTTGCAGGCAGCCTTGACATGATAAGCGCTGTTGTCTGCGGAGATTCTGTTTTTAAAAGCGTTACAATTTGTTCAGCCGAAAATTCTTCCAGAAACCCAAACAGGTTTTCCCTTGATTCGGGAACGGCTTTGTTGAGAAGCTCTTCGCCTTTTCCCGGACCTTTAGCCGCATAAAGCAGGCGGCGAGCTGTTTCAACTCCTCCGCGTGATGATCCTGCAAAATGGTAAGGTTTGGAAAAAAGCGAATGAAATTCGGCAAAAATTTCTCCGCGTTCTTCAGGCTTAATAAATTTAATTAACGCAATTTCTTTTGATATTTGATCGACCTGTTCGGGATCAAGTTCCGCGAGGATTTCAGACGCCTGTTCGCTTCCGATTAAAATCAGGAATTTAGCCACGCGCCTGTATTTTGATTCAGGCTGCGGCGCGGGGGTTTCTTTTTGGGTTGTTTTTATAAATGAAACTGAATTATTCTGAACCTTGGGTTTAGGAACAGTACGCTGGTAATATAATTTTTCAAGGATAACTCCCTGATCGTCATCTCCGGCAGTAAGCGGCTCATTTTTCAGATTGATTGTTTGCTTGTACATTTCAGAGCCGTGCCGAAACAGGTTTCCCATATTCAGATATTGTATTACAATAACAGTGTAATTAAAAGACATATAAATTTAAGATAGCTGTTCCAGAAAATTGAAGTTTTGGAACGGTCTCGTACGCGGAAAAATAAATGTATAAAATATTTAGTATTGCTTTTGTTTTTTCTTTTCTGTCCGCAGGTAATGTTTTTTCTCTGGGAAATCAGGAGAATGTCCCCGCGGATGAAATTGTTTTACAGGAAAACCAGTCTCAAACAGTAAATCAGGCGCAGACAAGAACAGAACCTGACAGAGCCGAACTTGTGATGAACGCTCTCGCGCAGGCTTATCCACAGCAGATTGAGAAAGCTGAATACCGCAATAATGACTGGGCTGTTCTGCTGAGGGGCAAATGGTATTTTTTTGCGGGCGGAAGAATTTTACCGCAGGAATTAACCGCCAATGCGGCAAGTTACAGTCCTCAGCCGTTTTATAATTATCAGGCGGAACTGCCCGCATGGAGAAAACCGACTCCCGAAGAAGCGGAACGTTACGGCAATATGTCGCGCAGCAGGAATCAAAATCCGCTGCGCCGTTCGCCTCATTTTTTTGACGATCTCTGGAGAGCGCATAACAACGCCGAATCCTATGAGAGGGTGAAAACGCTCAGGTTTCTGGGACATTCCGTCACCGTTCACAATATGATACTGGAAAATCTTTCGCTTGTTGAAGAAGAAATTCTCGCCGCTTCCAGAAGGGATTCGCAGGTTCAGGCATGGATAAATAATATTTCTTCCCTTGAAGGGTGGGCGTGGAGAAATATTGCGGAAACGCAATCACGCTCCTATCATTCATACGGACTGGCTTTGGATTTTATTCCCAAATCATTGGGCGGAAAACAAACTTACTGGCTTTGGACATCGCAATACAGAAATGACTGGTGGAATGTTTCGTATAACGAAAGACATCATCCTCCTTCCGCTGTAATAAAAGCGTTTGAAAAATACGGTTTCATCTGGGGCGGAAAGTGGTTATATTTTGATACAATGCATTTTGAATACCGTCCTGAAATATTAATATTAAGCGGGATGCCTCCTGAAACGCGCCGTTAATTTTTTTGAATTGTCGTATTGTCTTTTGATAAAAACCAACAGAGACATTATATCCGCCTGTAGTTATTTGCATATAACGGTAATTAATTCAAGAATATATCAATGAATATAAAAATTAATGAACAGTGTATTCACAGATTACTCAGCAGAAACATTAAACGCCTGAGAACCCTGCAAAATATTTCGCAATTAAATCTCGCTTTAAAGACCGGTCTTACCCATAATTTTATCAACGACATTGAAAATTGTAAAAAGGGAGTCTCCGCAAAAACGCTTGCCAAACTTTCAAACGCGCTTGATGCAGAACCTTATCAATTTTTTATTCCGGAAGATTTGCTTGACAATGACGCAATGATCTATGTAAAGGATTTTAACGACGCTTTACAGAAGGTAGTTGACGAACTTACGCACCAGTATCTTTCCAGGGAAAAAAAATAAAGATAAGGCATCTTTTGTGTATACGCAAAAAAAGTTAATTTTCTCCAAACAGGAACCTTTACATTTTTTTTCCGTCTGATTATACTGTGTAAGAGGTTTTTAATGGTAAAGAGCGAATTAATACAGAGAAGCCCAATACGTCTTTTCGAGCAATCAATACACGGCGGGCTTAAGGCGGGTGAAACAGGAATAATTGCTTCTCCTAACGGAGTGGGGAAAACGTCGGTTCTTGTTCAGCTTGCGCTTGATAAACTTCTTCAGGGAAAGAAAGTTATTCATGTGTCTTTTACCCTGCATACACATTATGTGCCTGTCTGGTATGAAGATATTTTTGAAGAAATAATAAATAAAAAAAATCTGGAAAGCGCCGCGGAAATTAAAAACGAAGCGGTAAAAAACCGCGTATTGATGAACTTTAATCAGGACGGCGTAACCATTGAACAGATAATCAAAAGCCTGAGAGCGATGATAATGGAAGGCGGATTTAAAGCCGACTCTGTAATCATTGATGGTTTTGATTTTTCCCGCATGGACAATGATTGTCTTGTCAGAATAAAAAATTTCGCTACAGAACTCGGCGTCAGTATCTGGTTAAGCTGCTCTGTCATGGATGGCGGACAGCAGTACGACAGCGAAAACATCCCTCTTGTTATAGGCAAATCTGTCAGTAATGTTGATGTTGTAATCGTGCTAAATCCAAAGAATGATCATGTTGAGCTTTCTGTGTCAAAAGACAGGGATTCTGTTATTTCCAAATCGATCGCAATGAAGCTTGATCCAAAGACACTGCTGATACTGGAAGCGTAAATTTTTTAATTAAAAAATATTTTCCTTAATGCGCGTGATTTCATCCCTGATCGCCGCCGCCTGTTCAAACTCAAGATTTTTGGCATGTTCGAGCATTTCATTTTCAAGAGCTTTTAAAAGCTGTTTACGCTGGGCAGGAACAAGCACATTGTAGGATTTTTTCAGCACCTCAATGGTGCCTGCCGCGGTGTTGTCCGCTTCTTCGATATGGCGCGTCAGTATGTCGGCGATTGCCTTTTTCACGGTCGCAGGGGTGATGCCGTGCTTTTTATTATACGCGATCTGTATCTCACGCCGGCGGTTGGTTTCGGCAATCGCCTTTTCCATCGCATCGCTCATGCGGTCTGCGTACATGATGACTTTTCCGGCGGCATTGCGCGCCGCCCGTCCGATGATCTGCACAAGACTTGTTAAAGACCGCAAAAACCCGATTTTATCAGCGTCCAATATCGCTATGAATGAAACCTCCGGAAGATCGATGCCTTCACGCAAAAGGTTGATGCCTACCAGAATATCGAAATCCCCCTGTCGCAGTTGTGTGAGAATTTCCACTCTCTCAATGGTTTCAACTTCGCTGTGAATGTAGCGGACTTTAAGCCCAAGACCGCCGAGGTAATCCGTAAGGTCTTCCGCCATTTTTTTTGTCAGAGTGAGAATGAGAGAGCGCTCTTTAGCTTTTATACGTTTTTGCACTTCCCCGTAAATGTCTTCCATCTGGCCTTCGCTGGGGCGTACTTCGATTTCGGGGTCAAGAAGACCGGTTGGGCGTATTACCTGCTGCACCACCCGCGCCGACTGCTCAATTTCCGTTTTACCCGGAGTAGCCGAGACAAAGATTGTCCTGTCCAGCCTGTCAACAAACTCATCGTAACGCAGGGGACGATTATCCAATGCACTTGGCAGGCGGAAACCGTAATCGACAAGGCTCTGTTTGCGGCTGCGATCCCCTGCGTACATCGCCCCAATCTGCGGCAGGGTAACATGACTTTCGTCGATAAAAGTCAGGTGCCTCTTTGGAAGATAATCAACAAGCGTATCCGGGGATTCGCCTGTTTTACGCCCCGCAAGGATGGCGGTGTAATTTTCAATTCCGGGGCAGTAGCCCATTTCATTGAGCATTTCTATATCGTACTCTACGCGCGTTTTGAGCCGCTCAGCTTCAATTATTTTCCCGTTTGCCTTAAAATGCTCAAGACGTTCCGTCAGCTCGCTCCTGATGGCTCCCAGTGAGTTCTGCACCATGTTTCCGGGCATGACAAACTGTTTTGCCGGGTAAATCAGGGCGCCGTCCAGTTCCTCCAGCATTTCGCCGGAAACGGGGTTAAAGCGTCTGATGCGCTCAACTTTGTCCCAATCCAAATCGATACGATACGCCTCTTCCATATAAGCGGGAAATATTTCCAGCGTGTCGCCGCGGCGGCGGAAACGCCCGCGTTCAAGAACAGCGTCATTGCGCTCGTATTGGAGTTCCACAAAGCGGCGGATTATCGAGTCAACGTCGATTGTTTCGCCCTTTGATATAGTAGCGTTCATTTTTTTATAAACTTCCGGTGTTACCATTCCGTAAATGCAGGAAACAGTCGCCACGATGATGACATCCTCGCGTTCCATCATGCTGCGTGCCGCGGAGAGCCTCATTCGTTCAATCTCGGCGTTAATGGAAGAATCTTTTTCGATGTACAGATCGCGGCTTGCCACATACGCTTCCGGCTGGTAGTAATCGTAGTAGGAGACAAAGTACTCAACCGCGTTATTCGGGAAAAAACCCTTGAACTCGCGGTAAAGCTGAGCGGCAAGCGTCTTGTTGTGGCTTACTATCAGCGTAGGCATCTGCACTGCCTCGATAATTTTCGCCATGGTGAAAGTCTTCCCCGATCCTGTTACGCCCTGCAACGTCTGATACTTGTCAGCGATACCGTCTGCGAGAGCGGCAATCGCTTCCTCCTGATCACCAGCAGGATTAAAAGGGGATACTACTTCAAATTTACGCATACGCGATTATACATTTATTTGAAAAGCAAAACCATATCTGAAGGTGAACTGTTAACTTGATTAACCACGGTTTTTTCAATAAAATGTTTTAATGAAAAAAAATGATCCCCTGATTTATCTGGCTATAATAGTACTTTATTATTCGATAATCGCTTTTTATAACCTTGGAAGCACATCTTCTCCGAAAACATACGCTGATATTAAACCATTGGATCGCATAGTCATGGACTTTGGCGAAGTAGTTGATTTTACCCGCGTAAACAGCTTTAAAGGGAAAGGTGAAATTTTATTTGTATATGAAGCCTCTGACGACGGAGAAACATGGAATGTAATATCTTTAATTGCCACCAATTACGGAACATTTGTAAATGATGTAAACGGCAACAGAAGATTCCAAACGCCTTTTACATGGTGTATGGCTGGTTTGAACAGTTCCGGAAGATATCTGCGGATAACCTCAAGGTATGATCTTCAGCTTTATGAAGTCGCGGTATATAACGGCAATAAATTGATATCTATAAAAAACAGTTCTCATCCTGCGGTTGCCGACGAACAGACAGCGGTACAGCGTTTTAACACAAATGTCAGCAGTCTGTACTATGATGAAATGTTTTATCCGCTGACTGCGTACGAAATAAGCAAAAAAATACCGGTATCTTTTTTAACCCACCCGCCCCTTGCCATGGTTTTTATGGCTGCAAGCATTAAAGTGTTCGGAATGAATCCTTTTGCAGTACGTCTTCCGGGTGTTATAGCAGGCATATTAATGATTCCTGTGTTGTATCTGCTTGCGGATAAATTGTTCAGGAATAAAAAGATTGCATTGATCGCCGCCGCTCTGCTTGCGTTTGACTTTATGCATTTTTCAATGACAAGAATTGCAATGCTCGATCCATTCCCCGTTCTTTTCGGCATTGTTATTTTCTATTTTTTGGCTGATTATATCCGGCGCATGCAGTCGCTTGAAATAAACGGTCATTCCCGTTCATTTTTACCTCTCATTTGGGCGGGAATTTCCTTTGGAATGGCTTTTTCGTCAAAATGGAGCGGATTGTACAATGCTCCCGGCATACTGCTGTTGCTGCTTTTCACCTGGTATCATATATACAAAACAGCCAGGAAGCGTAAATTAATCCGCAATGTGATTTTACAGCACTTTTTTATCTGTATTGCCGCATTTATTTTAATTCCATCCGTAATATATTTTCTCTCCTATATTCCCCAGATGCAGGGCAGTCTGGGCGGCAAGACACCAATGCAGTATTTCATTGATTACCAGAAATTCATGTTTGGTTTTCATTTTAAATTCGATCTTAATCATGCGTATGCGTCGACCGCAATTGAATGGCCGATTAATTTAAAATCAATCCCGGCATTTGTTTATGCCGAGTATATTATGTTCTACAACAGAATGTATGTAATATTTATTATGGGCAATCCTTTTATCTGGTGGACAGGGCTTATTGCGATAATTGCGCTGTCAGGCTGGGCGCTATACAGCCGCCGTCTGGCGCCGGTATTTATTACAGCCGCGTTCCTGACGAGCTACATTGTTTGGGTTTTTGTTACGCGAACCAGTTTCATTATTTATTATTTTACATGTGTTCCTTTTATTATTCTTGCCATTTGTTATTGGGTAAGTTTCTCGTGGAATAAGTTGGAACCTGCGGCGGCGGGAAATAAAATTGTACCGTTACACTGGACGAATAAAATACCTGCGCCGGTGTGGAGCATTTTATTCGGACTGATAACCGCGGCGTCTGTATATGTTTTCAGCGAAAGAGCCAAAATTGCAGGCGAATCCATTGCCGCACAGCGCGTTTTATCAACGCTCCTTGCGGCGATACTGGCTGTAATGCTGCTGGTTGCGCGCATTATCTGGAACAATAAAAAAGAAACCAGCGGTGTTAATATTGAGAAGGTCATAACAGTTCCGTCAGGGATTTGGATAGCAATAGTTGTTATTTCTTTTATCTTTTTTGTTTGTTTCTATCCGTTTATAGCCGGAATGCCGGTTACTACAAAATACAGCGATATTATGTTTTCAATTTTTAAGGACTATTTAAGAATTATCGGCAGTTGATGATTGTGGGTTTTTAAATGACTTGGAAACATATCTTACCGCAGCCAGAATATCTTCCTCAGCTAAATTGTAATTTTTACGGAATAGTGTCTGTCCACAAAGTCGGTTACTTTGCGGATAGACCGCGGACTTTACCGATGCAGTTTCTCGCCCTACGGGCTGCGAAACATGCAATTTTTATTGGTTGCTCTTGCAAAACTGAAGTTTTGCAAGAGCCTTTAAAAACAAATACGTTCTATTTCCAATGAGTCTTCCCCACCACCAAATAAAAAAAAGCGGGCTTTTCAGCCCGCTTTGAATTAACAATGAATGTAAATTACATGAATGTAAATTACATCTGACCTTTGATATTATAGGTACCAACCGGAGGTTTTGTAAGAATGTTGTCGTACTTGTACCACCACTGATCACCTGACGGAGGAGTAAATTTCAAAACATGAAGCGCTGTTGCTGAAGCACCGGCAACCATCAATGTTTTGAATTTTCCTAAGTCAATGTTGCTTTCCCATGTGTACACCTGTAAATCACCGATTATTACTTCTGATGCGTCAACTGGAATTAAAGCATTAATTCCACTAGCAGCAGCCGTTAAATCATTTAGTGATACTGTCGCAGCACCACTACCAGCCGGGAAAAGAGAAGCTGCAATCGAACTTTCAAAGAAACCTTTAAATATTGCATCAACTTCGTCAAGAGTTTTAAACGTAGCACCTGCTGCTGCTCCTGGTCCTCCTACTACTATGGACGTCATACCAAGTGCCTCAAATAATGCTGTTATGTTTGTACCACCGTCAGTAACATTAAAAACCTGACCAGAAGCAGAAGCAGTACCAGCAGCCCAATTAGAACCGCCAGCAGCGAGAGCCGCTACGTCTACCCTGTTTTTATGGGGTGCAACACCGGTGTAGGTATATTCAATTCTAAATGGGTTTGATACGCCAACGATGTTTTTAACTGTCATCTGGTTTGCTGAAACATACAAGGTAATATCATCATCATTAGCACCAATTGCAGGCATTGGCGCTATAGCAGTCTGCTTACTTCCCCATGCTCCCTGAATATAAGCATCTACTTCAGTCTCGGTAACACCTTGAGCACACCCAATAATTCCCAATACCAAAACCGGTACCAGCATAACTAATAAAAGTTTTTTCATTCTAAAAACTCCTTTTCGGCATTTGCCTGCCGCAGGCATATTAAAAAGCGCCACGCGCTCTTTTCACTGTTTTTTAAGGCTTTTTCGCCCATTAAATAACTGAAGGTTATTCACAGGTTGGGAGTTTTTATTTTATGAGAGAGTTTATAACAGTGAAAAACAAAAATTTATTTTACTAAAGAATGAAAAAAATATTATAACGATGAAAGTAGAGGAAGAACTATTATTACTATTACATCATTATAGTGCAGACACATTACCAAGTTTTTCCATAATTAAACTACTAATTATTTCTTCGGGCTTTTTATGCGTTACTTTTGCTTCTTTTGCCAAATATTCAGCAGAAACATTATCAATTCTAACCAATGGTATACGAATACGGGCTTTTGAAGGATCGACTTTTGGCGGATTCATGGTGAAGTATTCATCGAGAGCGAAGGCTTCTTCATCTGTCATTATTTCCATAACTTCCTCCTAATTTTCCAATAAATGCAAAAAAATGCTTCTGCATTTCATAGCATGAAATATACAATAAACATCTTTATACTCATTATATATAATCTCTAACAAATTACCAGATCTGTCAAAACCCAGACGGATATACCTGTTTTCTGTACTATCCTCATCAATAGGACCGTCATAATAAGGATTCAAAAAAGCGTATTGTATGTCATCTTCACTAATTTTATGTACAAAAGCAGACGATTTATATACAATGTTCATATCTTGACATAACACATTCTATAATGAATTTCTAGTATTTCTCTCCATATTTATTCATAGCGAATATTCATTGAAGATTGAATTAAAAAATTAAGATTTTTTTAAATCCCCCCACCAATAAAAAAGCGGGCTTTTCAGCCCGCTTTGAATTAACAGTGAATGTTAACTATTACATCTGACCTTTGATAGTATAGGTACCAACCGGAGGTTTGGTAAGAATGTTGTCGTATTTATACCACCACTGATCTCCTGACGGAGGAGTAAATTTCAAAATATGAAGATTTGTTCCTGCAGCAGCAGCGTTAGCAACCATCAATGTTTTGAATTTCCCTAAATCAATGTTGCTTTCCCATGTGTACATCTGTAAATCACCAATTATTACCTCTGATGCACCAGGCGGAATTAAGAGACCAAATTGTGTAACAGCGGCAGTTAAATCAGCGGCTACAATTGTTGCTGCAGCATCAGCTCCAATCAAGCTTGGGAAAAGCGCGGTTGCAACCGCATTTTCAAAATAACGATCTGTTAAATCTTTTAACGCTCCGAAAGTTATATAACTATCACCAGAGACTATGTTGCCAAAATTAATCGCTCCTAACAAATCAACGAGTGTATTGCCAGCTGTAGTTGCATCTGCTGCTACCCATACACTGCCGCCAGTAGCGAGAGCTGCTACGTCTACCCTGTTTTTATGGTCTCCAACACCTTGGTAAGCAAACTCAACTCTGAACGGGTTTGATACGCCAACAGCGTTTTTAACCGTCACCTGATTTGCTGAAACATACAAAGTCATGGCATCAGCAGCACCACCAATTGCAGGAAACTCTGCCACCGGAGCAGGAGTAGAAAGACTTCCCCACATTCCCTGGATATAAGCATCTACTTCAGTCTCGGTAACACCTTGAGCACACCCAATAATTCCCAATACCAAAACCGGTACCAGCATAACTAATAAAAGTTTTTTCATTCTAAAAACTCCTTTTCGGCATTTGCCTGCCGCAGGCATATTAAAAAGCGCCACGCGCTCTTTTCACTGTTTTTTAAGGCTTTTTCGCCCATTAAATAACTGAAGGTTATTCACAGGTTGGGAGTTTTTATTTTTAATTCTCATGTTTACAAACGGTATTTGAATCATTAGACTTTTAATTATGGAAACTACGATTACAATTGATACCGATGTACTT